>Ga0123342_1008300_pt1 | contig 13170 bp, 9 predicted proteins | sample Turbeawhitnodule_FD_89960 | JGI IMG/M metagenome (GOLD analysis project Ga0123342, IMG submission 89960) | Root nodule microbial communities of legume samples collected from Mexico - Turtle bean Mexico white nodule | ecosystem: Host-associated > Plants > Roots > Nodule | place: Mexico: Nepantla...
GTGAAGTTGAAAGGCACACCACTATGATCCACTTCAATGATCCTTAAGTAAATCAGGCGTCAAGCTATATGACGTTAAACGAGCGCTTGCTGGGAGGCAACCCAGTGTTTAGTTTTGAAATGTGTCTTTAACTTTTGTTTTGATTTAGTAGTATGTTTTAATATTTAATGTCTTTAAACCAGTTTGATATATGAAATGGTCATGTAGGTTTGAAATGTTAGGTGAAATGAATGGATGGAAGAAAGCTTAGAAAGGTTTGAAACTTTTGGCAAAGACAAAATGAAAATTTTTAAGAAAATTTCATTGCATGGTAATTTTAGCTTAAGCTAGAACCTTTAGCCTAAGCTAAATATGCAGAAAAGGAAAGAAATTTTGTTATGCAACTTTAGCCTGAGCTAAAATGGGCTAGCCTAAGCTAAAGAAAATTTAATGCTCTCTGCCAAACTTTAGCTTGAGCTAAAATGAGCTAGCTTGAGCTAGAAAACTCTGTTGCTCTCTGCCAAACTTTAGCATGAGCTAAAAAGATCTAGCTTGAGCTAGAAAACTTTGTTGCTCTCGACCAAACTTTAGCCTGAGCTAAACAAATTTGTTGCTCTCTACCAAACTTTAGCCTGAGCTAAAAAGATCTAACTTAAGCTAGTGGGATTTTTCTAAAAAAAAAAAAAAACCTACAACATTTTAAAATTACATTTGAAAACCCTGCATCCTAAAATCACATTTTCAGTCAAACGTACTTTGTTTTAAAAAAAATCCATCCCAAAGCTTTCATCTACATAGCCATTCTCAAGCGTATCTACATTTCCATTATCAAGGTAAGTAATTATTCATCACCATAGCCATTCTCATTGTTCTCTTGCCATTTCCATTCAACCATGTCCAGTCAAGCGTATTTCCATTTCCATTTTACAGTTTCGTTCTTAAATTGGAAGATTCAATCTTTTTTAAATTTCAATGTCTTGATGTTGAATAGGATAATCAAAGTTAATTACTGTTTCCAGGGATTAAATACCAAAACAAAAAGTACTCATTAAATGTCATTTTATACATTGCATATCAAGTGTTTGTTAAAATGCCAATCAAATAAAACACTTTGATTTTGACAAATGTTTATTCTTATATGTGCAGAAAAATGGGTCGTACCAAATCTATAACGATTATTAATCTAACACGGTTTAACAAAGGCAAAAGAGCTAAAGTAGAGTCACCTAGCCCACCAAGAAATATTGAGCCAACCAAAGACAAGAAGAAAAGATATGAAGAGCTAAAAAGTTGGGCCTTTATTTCAGAAAGGAAAGTAATACTTTTGTTTAAAGAATTTGATTCCTTTTTGAATGGGCTAATGCAAAGAAATTGGACAAAGTTGACAGACCCTTATCCCAAGTATGATCCAAATATAGTTCTTGAATTTTATACAAATGCTTGGGTTGAAGATCCGAATGATTTGAAGGTCAAAGTCAAGGGTAAATGGATTTATTATGACAGGAATGCAATCAACCATTTTTTAGGAAATCCATTACCAGATAATGTGGAATGTACTTATCAAACAATAAAAAATTCAAGAGATGAATGGTTCAACGAGAGATATATTGTAGAAAAATTGTGCATTCCAAACAAATCATTTCAGACAGGATCCACTGAGCACTCATAAAGGATCAAAAGAAAAGACATGAAGATTGTAGCTTAGGTTTGGATGACTTTTCTGTTGGCTAACATTATACCTTTAATGCAACACCACCACGCAGCCCTCCATGAACCACAAAAGTGAAAGGTACGATGATAAAATCAAGTTGCCAGAGTGGCTTTCCCATTGTTTCTTCATACACGCGCGATGAAGTCTTCAACCACTTTCTCCCATCTTTTCTCGTTCCCAATTTTTTTTTTGTTTATCATTGGATCCAAACAAGTATAACACCCTCCTTTCCATTCGTACAAAACAGTGTCACTAATGGAAACAAACACAGCCTAGAAGTTTATATAAGAAGAAAAAAAAAATGTAAACAAATTTACGTGAAGTGTTTAGTATAAGGGCTTTTTAAAAAAAAAATCATGAATCTAAAATTAATATTCTTTTTTAACTTATATTTTAAAAAATACCATTGACAGACAATTATGTCTCTCTTGAATACTTTTTAGGTAAGATTCCCATAAAATTATTCTTATGGCACGGGATGAGTGAAAATTTATTTTTTTCTAAGTTAATTTTTTACAAGAAAACTATTCTTGCTAGATAATTTATTGAATTGAATAATTAAAATATATTAATAAAAACGTAAAATTATTTTTTAACTTTTTTTATAAATTATATAAATATTTTCAAAAGTATTTATAATAAACTAAAGTGATTTTACTTGTTACTAATACTTGTCCTGCCGAAAAAAACTAATATTTAAATATTAAGTTTAAATAATGATACTTTCACAACTCATAGAATTGTATACCACTCTTGTGATAAGTTTAAAAATAAATAATAAATTTAAAATTAAATTATATACAAAAATATTAAAATAATAATATTAAAAGTTATTATGTGATTATATAAAAAATATGAATCGTCATATATTACCATATCAACTTTTCCTCAAATGTTGCTTTGTGTCATATCAAGTTTCCCTTAAATGTTTCTTACAGTTATAAAGATTAAACTTGAGCTCACTTCTTTCTTAATGTATTGATTATTTTATAAGCTTATTTTTCATGTATTATGCATGCAAACTTGTATTATTAACCAATTAGAAAGTAGCTTGAATGTGATTTGTAGAGTAATAATAATAAAATAAAAGTGACAATTTTATCATATATTATATAATAATGTAAACTCTTTTATACTGTCATTGCATATTAATTTTTGGAATTAAATTTAAAATAAATAGTTTAAATTTTAAAATTTTCTTTACTCTCCTTACCCCTAAAAGAGTACATCATTTTAGTTTTGTTGTATGAAATCAATAACTCAATAGATTCGAGGTGACATCCCATCATGTAATTCATTCAGAGTAAATATCAACTTTGTTTAATTGAGGTTAGTCTCGTTTAAAGTTTAAAAAAGGATTCAAAGCATAACATTCAAGTTAAGTCGTAGTTAGTTATTTAATATTATAAATTTCATTTGATTTTCAAATATATATTTTTTATTTTTATAAGATTTTAGATAATTTTATTGAATCTATTTATTAGTGATTAATAGACTTTATAAGCATATTATATTGTAATATGAAATCAGAATAACTAATGCTATCATTTTAGAAATTTTATTAAAGATCTCTATTAATAATATTAATAAATTTTATAATTAACTTATTAAGATGAAATCAGAATAAGTAATGCTACATAAGAATATCTAACTAATAAATAAATCCAAATTAAGACACTCAACATTGTATAAAATGTTGGAGTAAATAGATGTATCATTGACAAGCCATGCCTGAAACACTACAAGGTCCAGATTACATGAAAATCCCCCTCTCCCACCTCTTTTCTCTTTTGGCTAATTGCAGAAAATAACTCAAGCTCTCTTCTTGACTTGTCATTGCATGTATACCGTACAAAACCTGATGAGTATCACCCACATAAGAACTGCTGCCATGTGACTTTTTCTGGATCTTTTTCTTTATCTGTTGTTCCTGATGAACTTAAAAATATCTATCTAACCAAGAACCATTAAATTAAAATCATAAACAATGGGCAGGTAAATTAATAAATTAGGATTTGCTATGAACAACAATTAACGGATAGGATGATATTGGGCTGATATTCTCTTTGGGGGCAATTTGCGCAGGATGTATAGGACCAGAGCTGAAGGTAGGACCTCAACCAGCTGCATTTTGAAAAGTGAAAAGTAAATTCCAAATGCCAAGAAAGCGACAAATCAAACTTCAAGTAACAATAACAAAAAAGAACAATTAAGCAGCATACCATGTAATAGATCAAGTCCAGAATAGGATGATCCAAAACATCAAGAGATGCATCTGAATCAAATGCAGACAGAAAACCCTGCATGCACATCAAAGTGAGATTAAGAAAGAAGGTATTCTGCTTGAAGAATACTTCCATAAATAGCATTATTTGACTTGAACTCTACAGCCTTAGTTCTCACATCAAAGACTTAAAATCGGTGCAGCCATCTTTTTTCCTAAAAACTCATCTCCACATTGGACATACTTTGTATTTGACCACTCTTATCACACGGAGCACTGAAGAGTTCCACATGTTCTTTCATGTCCTCACTCTTACTTCGTTCCAATCTAAAATTGTTTATGAGCATTTCTAACAGTATTGCACTCGAAATCCACATCAGGAGATTATCGTGTTCAACTAATTAATATCACATCTAAAGTCTTGTGAGCAAATCTACTGCCATTTCAATCCCACACATCTTCAAACTTTACACCTTCTGACTAACAACATGACTCATATTTTCCATTGTCATTGTCAAAAGAAAAAAATTACATCTCCTAGAATTATACATCAAAAGGTATTTGATATGAAGCATACTAAAATAGTAAACAAAATAAGTACACAGTAAAATCCTTATATTTAGATGTACTATAACTATTGAGAAACTCAAATATGACACAAAATAGCATGTATCAAATGTCTACAGCAGCACTAAAAGTTCGTAGAAACGTTCACATCTTTTGTGTCTGCTGATGGTAACCTCTCTTATTAATGGTGCAAGCAGAGAAGAGAAGACTACCATATTAATGGTGTAAAACGATAACACGTGATAATGTGAAGACAAGCAGATAAGGATTAAAATTCTACATAACATATTTATATGGACATCCTTATGAAAATGCTTATTTGAACATTAAAAAGATTACTAAAATAATGAAGGCAGAAATTACCATAACACATCTTATCAGAAAACAGGTGAAACAGATGGCTGTGACGGATCCAACCTGCAATACCCAGTCCATGTTAGATAAATACAAGTAATATTGATATGAGCAATTTTTTTTTTTCAATTTCATTGTTATATTTTTGGAATATCAAAGGGGTTCTTCTCATTTCCACAAATGATGAAAACTAAATCTAATTCAAAGGGTACATACGGAACATAACCTTATTGTTTAAAACTATAGACCGTCGACGATAGAATATGATATATAAATAAAATTGTCTATGGCTAAAATGGAAAGTATGTTGATTTGTTGTGATTTATAAATAGGAAACCAGGCTAACTAAAAGTTATTACTTGTAGCACAAATAATTGCAGGAAAATACAATGAAAACTATCATTTCCATCAGTTGCCTTAAGTTTTGGCACCGGAGCACAACTTGAATTTTGCAGACGAAAAGGTAGGAACAAATTAGAAAGGAAACAAAAACTGTACATTCAAACACTTGGAGAACATTTAATAGCTCTTATTCATTACTGTTTTTTAGATGTTGCAAGTACAAGAAAATCCCTTTCTCCTATGAAAGAAAAAAGTCGAATAAGTAACCCATGCAAACACTCTCCCATGCCCATTGCCAAAACCTTTGTCTCGTGTGTTTGTTTGGAAGATCCATGTATTGAAAAAGTAGAAATGAAGAGACAACAGAAGCAGGAAATCGTTTTCTATTGAAATACCGGCACATGGACCAAATTTGCAATATACTAAGATATCCCAGGGAACCTGAATACATTATGAATGATACCCTTTTATTCAGAAAATGAAGGGAGGGAGTAAATTGTGTCTCAAATGAGACTTTCCGTAGTGTGGTGACACGACATGATTTACACAAAGACATATTAATAATACAACTACCAAATAGACACACTCGGAAGAAAATGCTCATACCTCATTAAGTTTCTTCCTTCTACCTTTAGATTCGATTGGGAAGCGCCTCAGCATAAAAAATAATCTAGAAAAAATGCATTCCCCGGGTAAATAAAGTCACACATAACAACCATGAATTGCCAGTCATTAGTGAGTGAATGAAACAAAGACCTCAGAGATATTAATTCATAGACAACAGACTAAATGCAGAAGCCTCACCTTCCTCCGTATATCAAGAAGCCTAGAGCAGCCATAAATGATACAACTGACGAAAAAGGGGGAAACATTTTTTAAAATATGTATACGCATATAGCAAAGTTTATTCTAAGGTGGCAAAACTCATTCTGAAACTCACATGTGGGTGTGAAACATAATAACATTATCAACCTTTGATTAGAAAGCTAACCTGCAATAAATATCTCTCCAATGAACTCCACGGCACTGTTATCATCTATCCAGAGGTATATCCAAATGCAAACCTAATATTCAAAGGCACACTAGTATTGTGATTTCTGACATCAACTATGAAAGTACACTTCTGTTTGTTTTGAAACATTTATGCTTTGCACAACATGCTTCTTGCATAAACCAGACGTGGTAAACCATAACTATTGCACAAAAATGATTCCCTTTCTAAAGTCAATAATTTCCAACTCAAATAAGTTATAGTTGAACCCGTGCAAACAAGTCTCCTGGAAATTCATATGCCATGATATTTCTAGAAACCAGATGATCTCAATCTATATAAAATGTACCATACTAGGGTGTAGGGACCACCAGAACTCTGTTCTAGTAAAGTGGGTGGAGGAGGGTGCCCAAATTTTGATACCATAACAGGTTATAAAATGAGAAGCTGCAGCATGATGGTGTCTGGCCAACATCATGTGACATTAGAAACCAAAATAAAGAGAATTTTTGCATATAAAAAGGACGGAATATACAGGAAGAAAAAACAGTGAAGTGTTTCAAGTTCAGACAGAAGATAAACAGTTCAAGTGAAAGTGAAACTATATTGCAAGTGTAGGGGAGATGTCCTTATGTTTTGATCCAGTCTATTAATATGACTGATGAGAACTAAGGAAATACCACCATACATAAATAACAGTGCAGACCAGAAAATTAGATATCTACCTGGATAACATATAGGGCGGCATTAACTGAAATATATACTATCTTGAGCTTATCGGTTGGTAAACCCCTTGCCTGCTCAGTAATTAGAATAAAATTAGAATTTCCCTTTTGAACAAATTTTGTTATTTTTTAAAAAAAAAATTGAGGCCTATTTAATTCAATAAAGGGAGGTACTCATTCATGACAGTTAAATAATTTCAAAAGAATAAGGAGAACTTTGGCTTGCCTGGTGATAAATTTCTGCCCAGAAAAGGACTAGAAGCGTATATGTTGAGAAAAAAAGCAATCCAGGCAGATCTAATAGCACCAAAATCAACACCTAAAGGAATAAGCAGTAAATCCATGTCAGCATACCAGCCTTGCAATCATTAACCAAACATCACACGGTGCAAAAACTAACCTTAGGCTGCAAAAGAAAAACTAGCTTGTGCAATCCAAACACCACTGCTCGCACTGCAAATCCAAAAAGCAAAAAGCAAAAAGAAATAAACAAATGTCAAAAACAAACGAAACATACAACAATTCTAAAAAGAAAAAAAAATAAATCAAACACAGTTCCTCCTTATCTACTGTTTGCATCGTGTTCAATTAAAATTGTGGTTTTATCTCGGTAACCCACAAGACAAGGATTTGAATAAAAGGTTTGCGCGAATTATGAAGATAAAACTCCAATTCTGATGGAATAACTACTCAAATAGCACCTAAGCAACAGTAGTTAAATTATATCCATCCTGAAACGAGCAAGGATTGTGAAAAGACCTCCGTTGACAACGAAGTTCATGAGATGAAAAATTTTCTGCGTTGTCCAACCATACTCAGGCACTCTAACTTCAATTCTCACCAATTGAACCTGCATAATTAACAACAGTGCAGAGGAGGATAAAACAAAAGCAGCTACAATAATATAATAACTCGAACTCCGGTGGAGCAAATAAAATAGCAGTTGAAGAAGAAGATGACAAGGAATGTACTAAAGCGATAGAAGCAACGAGAGCATAGGCAGCACAGAGGAAGAAGAAAACAGCGCTCTGCCAGCACGTGGAGGCGTTGATTTGGTCCCACCACGCAGAGATGTGGAAGAGAGGAGCAACCTCCATGGGCGCGAAGCTGAGTTGCAGGTTCCTCGTTTTGCTGGCGCTGAAGGGTGAGTGTGGAAGACAGAGACAGAGACAGACAGAGAGAGAGATAATAGGTTGTTTACCAGACAGTCTTCAACGGAATGTGGAATGTGGAATGTGGTGTGTGCGCGTGGGCCTGTGTTCAGTGATTAGTGATGAAAACAACAACTTTCGCGCTATCTCTTCTTTTGTCTCTCTAACTCTCAACTAAGCTTCTTCAACCTCACTCCCACACTCGGGGTGGTTGGTGCCACTGCATTACTGCGCCACCCTAGTTATTTATTACGTCCTATGAAAAACAATAAATGTTACTTTTTAAAAAAATTTACCATCCTTTTAAAAAAAAAATCATTTTTTTACATATTCATATTTTAGTAAAAGATTTGTTTTCCTACTTTTAACAGATATAATATAGAACAATTCAGTTGTTCTCACGTTTCAACCTAAACAAACTAACCCCACAATCAAATGTCTTTTTTTTTTTCAAAAGAAAATTCCTTTACATAAATGATATTTAAAATTAAACAAATTGTTTTTTGTGTAAATTAAAAATGGTTAATAAATAATTAAAGATAAAGATAGCTCTTGAGAGGGTTGTTGGGGTGTTGAGTTGTGACATTGGTCAATCATTATGCAAATGATATCAAATGGGAAAGGGGAGTTCAAACAACTTTGGATTTTTGTTCACAGTAAAATTCATTTCTGTACAAAAAACTTACGATAAAATAATTTTAAATTATGATTTTAGCTTATAAAATTTAGATTTTTTTATTCATGTTCAGTACCCAAAATTTGAAACAAAATTGTTTGCGCATCTATTTCAAGAAAATCCAATCTAATAATTTTTCTTAATTTATGCGATGATATTATATATATATATATATATAAATAATAGGTCAAAACATTGCTTTTTATTTTAATTAACATGGTAATTCTTCAAATACATCTATTATTTTTAAACACCTAATTAACACCTATTTTCTTTTCTATTTCTCTCCTATTTCGACTGTCAACTATAGTTATTTTTTTTGTAAATCTTTAATTTGGTATCTAAAAGAGTGAGGTATTTACTTATAATTTTGTGTATTTGTAAATAAATTATTAAATAATATATTGTCTTACATTTAACTTTTTCGAATAAGGTCTTAACAATAGTAAATGATGTTTTCATTGAATTTGTCTTTATTATCTTATAGAAGGACACGATTTACCCTTAGAAAATATCCATTAAATTGTAATTAAACTCAATATAGAGTATAATCTATGTCAATTTACAAAGACACGTATAGATAATTTGGGGATTTTGATTTAAAACACGTGAACTAAAATGAAAAAATTTAAGAAAATATGTAGACCTCAAAATGAAATCCAATAAAATGAAATATCAATTCATAAATTTAAAATTCATACAAATTATTTTATCATAGTTATTTACAAATTTATATTAAAGTTTGACACAGTAATTCATAGGTTTGATCAATTAATTCAATAGAAAAACATCACTGAACCATAAATATAAAGCAAATCAAACTATCATATATAATTTTGATCTAATTATCAAATTAAGAAGATTCTAATTTGATTTCTGAAATCAAAATTGGAGAGAAGAAGGAGAAAAAAAAACTAAAAGCTATAAAAAATGAATACAAAACTCGATTCGGATTATATGATTCTGATTTTAAGATTTTAACTTCAATAATTAGTTTTTGATTGATAAAGAATAGAAAAAAAAAACGAAACAACAATTCGAAATTTGAGTGAAAAGTAGAGAAAAAGACAATTTATAAAATTGAAAAAAACTAAACAAATGAATTTCATCTATGTAAAAATCAATGCAACTGAATAAAGTCAATAAGTAAGCAAATGTTATTAAATGAAATTAAAGCAATGTAAATTGAGTTAAATTTATTATTACTAAAAAATTAAAAACTAAAAATAAAACATATAGAAAGTGTTTTCAGTGGAAAATAAAACTATAGATATATGTTTAAAAAATATTTGTCATAACCTCGTAAAAAAATAATATTTAAGGATATATTTACATACAAAATTTAATAAATTCCTATTAGTCATCATCTCTATCTTACAAGGATCAAATTGGACCTTTCTCTTTTACTATTTTTTCTATATCTTTATGTTATTTTGGGTGTCATTTAGTATTTTGAGTATATATGTATAAATATTCTAAAAATAATATATATATATATATATATATATATATATATATATATATATTAGGAAGTAGATTTCTTTTTTCAATTTATAAAAAAAAATTAAAATTTATAAATATAATTAAACCTCGTTTCACAATGAAATATGTTTTTTTCTCAAAGAAAATTCGTTTTCTTGAAAGTTTTTTAGAACTGAAAAAAATGATTTTTTATAACTTGAAAAGAAATTATAAATAATTAATGATAACGAGATGACACAAGATATTGATATATAAGTCATGTTTCTTGTTAACGGCTAATGACAATTGGAAATCACCAACCTAGAAAACTTTAGGGTGTTTGGTGCTTTTATTTTTTATTGTTTTACTTTTATTTTTAATATGTATTTGTCTTAAACATTATGTATAAAAAGAGAGAAAAAATGTTTGATCAGCCTTACATGTTTTATTTTTAATTTGCAAGAGTGTTTTTAATAAAATTTACTCGAGGTTCTTATTAATAAAAATGATATTTCAATATAATTTTTTCTGATAAAAACTTTTTAAAATTAATGAGAATTCATTATACAATATAATTTTGTTTCTCAGTTTTAAAGAATTTATATTTATGAAATTTATATTAAAATATTGTTTTTATTGATGAAATAATGCACCCGATGTTAGAATTTTCGAGTGAAATAAATTATTATGAGCTTAGGGTTTATATATATATTTTCCTTTGAATCAAATACATTTACCTATATCTATATATAAAGAGAATTTTTCTTTATAATATTTTTTTTATATGTTAACCCATATGTTAACAAAAACGATACACAGGTAGACTATACATATTCATAAAGAATTCTAAGAACATACAAGAAGGAAGTCTATTATACCAATAGAAAGATTCTCTATGAAAAAAATCCTAAATTAGCCAACTTATTAGCACACACATTCCCTTCACGAAAAATATGAGTAACCCTAAACCTAATTTTCCCACAGTAATTAAGACAAGCATTCCATCGATTACGAAGCATCCAAGGAACATTTGTCCTAGCAGTAAACGCAGCAGAAACCAAAGCAGAATCACATTCCAGCTAAACATTAGTAAGCCCTATCTTTTGAGCTTCCTTCATAGCATGTATAACCCCATAAAACTCAGCAACCAGAGCAGTCTGAACTTCAAGAAACGCAGAAAAAACTCCAATAAATTCCCCATACTCCCACGAAAAATACCTCCACAAGTAGCAAAACCAGGATATCCCCTAGCAGCCCCATCAATGTTAATTTTAACCCAGCCTGGTGAAGGAAACTCCCATCTAATAGGAAGAGGACGTAGAACTTTACCAGTACGAGTGTTAATACCAAAAAACTTGAGTACATTGAAATTGAACATATCATTCTTCATTGAAGCTTTAGACGAATTACCCACTGGACAAGTTAAATCTTTAATACCAAAATAGCCATAGAAACCTCGATCTTATCCTGAAAACGAGCATAGTTCCTCATACGCCATATCATCCAAATAGAAAAAGTTATCACAACTAGTTTAATCAATTTAACCAACAGACTACCATCACTCTTAATAAAAGAAAGAAGATCATCCTTATTAGAAAAATGATAAATAGGAAAAATGTGTCGAACCCAATTCCAAATACGCAAAGCATTAGCATATTCAAAAAATAAATGCTGAATAGATTCCTCGTGCTTTTCACAAAGCGTACACATAGAACAAATATGCGGACCTTTATTTTGAATATGTTGATCTGTAGGAAGCCGCCCATGAAAAACTTTCCAAAGGACAAGAGTTTTGGAAGACAGAATATATGAAGACCAAATAAATTTATCCCTACCACAGGAAACCTCTGGATCCAAGAAAATAGTCCTAGCTGATTTAAAAGTGAGACGACCAAACTCATCTAGAATCCAATTAGGAATATCCTGTTCCACCTTAACCATGATATGACTAAAAAGATGAGGCATATGTTGTAAAGACAATGGAATATTCCAATCACCACCTGATCAAAACCGAGAGACTGTATCCGGAATACTAGCACCATCAGATAATCTTGCAATATTTGCTAAAGAAGTAGTAGCACACCATTTATCATTCCAGAAATTAATAAAAGAATTTGTACCAACAGTCAAAGAAGTATAATCAAGTATAGTAGAATAAAACTGCTTAATTCCAGGCCAAAGAGATGAGGATCTATAAACCATTCGAAGCTCGTATTTTGATTTAAGGACCCTAGCTTTCAAGAGCAAAGACCAAGGCTTGTTACTATAAGCAAAGTTTCAAGCAAGCTTAAGAAGATATGCATTATTTTCATGGTGAAGGTTAATAATTTTCAAACCTCCATTCTCAAGGGGAGAACAAATCGTATCCCAATTAACAGTAGTTATACCTTTTTTCAGAATATCACCAGTCCAGATAAAATTTTGACACCACTGCTCAACATGCTTAAGAAGAGAAAGATGCCATTTATACAAATTAAAACTATAAGCTAGAAGACCCGTAATCACCGTATTGACCAACTGAACCTGAACCATCATGTTAAGAGCAAAGACCAAGGCTTGTTGCTATAAGCAAAGTTTCAAGCAAGCTTAAGAAGATATGCATTATTTTCATGGTGAAGATTAATAAATTTCAAACCTCCATTCTCAAGGGGAGAACAAATTGTTGAATCAAGTGTGTTCAAGCTTTAAAGAATCCAAATCCTTTGAGTTTGATGGAAGGCTTGATGTGCTTGTTGTTGCTGAGGTGTTTTAGAATAGGATATGAGGTACATTATCTGTGTAAATCCACTCTTGATTGAATCCAAAGCTTAAGTATTCTCAAACCTTTTGAATTGAAAGTGTTTTTCAAACTAAGTGAAAAACAACATGTTGTTTTGTCGAAACAACCAATTGTTTTATACTTAGGTGTTTTGAGAAAGGTTGAAAACTGTTTTTGGTGGTTGACTTGCTGTCAAACCAAAACAACCGATTGATTCGAGCATTCAATCGA
>Ga0123342_1008301_pt1 | contig 13170 bp, 5 predicted proteins | sample Turbeawhitnodule_FD_89960 | JGI IMG/M metagenome (GOLD analysis project Ga0123342, IMG submission 89960) | Root nodule microbial communities of legume samples collected from Mexico - Turtle bean Mexico white nodule | ecosystem: Host-associated > Plants > Roots > Nodule | place: Mexico: Nepantla...
ATTAATTATATTTCTAACTATTTTAAACATTAAAATATTTATTTTTTAATGCATTCAAAATTAGAATTATCAAAAAAAATAATTTATTATTTATTTATTTATTTTTGAAATGGTGCTAGATAAGGAAATAAAAAAATAAAAGAGTGTTAGAATATGGAAATAAAAACAAAAAGGTACTAGATAGGAAAATAAAAACAAAAGAGTGTTAGATAAGAAAACAAAAGTTTAAATAGTGCTAGATTGAGAATTTATCCATTAAAATTACCATATTTTCTTTCTCTAAAATTATCATGACCTCTTCTTCTTTGCTATTGAAATTAGTAGTACATGTGTTTTCTACACTTTGAGTATATTATGTTATGTTCATTGAAATTGACTTGACTCTTGATCGTTTTTTTATTTATCTTTTATGCTTTCTTTAACATTCTTCTTTCATGACTTTCAATGTTTCCAGTGTAATTGTGATACTGACATAATGTTTGTGTTGTAGCAATATACTATCGTAGTCATCACATATTTGATTGAAAAAGTTGGTAAAATTTTCTCCATCACCTTGTTATCAGAAATATTTTCTCCTTACATTCTCATTCTATTTACGAGGACAATAATACAAGTAAAATAGTATTCAACACTTTTTAAGTTAAATGTCTCTCATTTTTCATAATTTCTTTGTTAGATATTGCAACTTCGATTTTTAGGTCTTCTTTACTACTTTTGTATGATAACTTTAAAGTGTATCACACAATTTTGGTAATTGTGTAATTTGCACAATTTTATCATAAGCATGTCTTGTTGTCAACTAATTATTTCTTTTAATTTCTTAATTAGCTTTATCCGATAAACCTAAATCTCTAAACATTGTTAGCTTTTAAATGGGTTGTCATTAACAACTACCAATAATTATAGATTTCCATCTAATTTGAGACCTAATCATATAATATTGTAATTAATTGTCATATCTTACTCTCTTGTAAATTTTTTTTAGTTATAAGAACTCTTTTTGTTCCTCACTTACAATATAGTATCTTTTATGTACTTACACTATCTTGTACTCACAATAACAATGTTTTACCAGTGACATCAATTGTTGTTTAATAATAGAGGTCAGATATGCCAGATTACAAACAAATTATGATGTTAAAATTGTTTACGCGTTAACTATAATTATAATTTTTGTCATAATAGTAGCAGTTTGATTTAAAATCGATTCTCAACAAAACAATAGCCGAAAGAGAAATGGTTGCAGCATAATCCAACAAATGTTGGATCTAACCAGCTATGATACCAATTTGATGTGAGTTGGTGATCTTAACACTAATACTTTTTCTACACACCCACACAACGAAACTTATTAAAAGAAAAAAAGAACACAAACTTGAATATATATTATGTTTACTTAGTGTTTTAAGAAATAAGTAACATTACGTTTATATAATTTATGCAAAATTAATAAATAAAAATAAATGATAAAATTACCATATAAACTTCGTGATTATATATGTAAGGAAAGCAACCTGGAATGCCTTCAAAGCATAATACTTCATAAACTTGATTGAATTCTATCAACAAGTAATAATAAAAACAATAATTAATAAATGTTTTCGCCGTATTGTTCCATGATGTTAATATTGTATGACAAATCTATAAAAAACGCCTGAGTATTTTTCTACCCATATTTCTTACAAAAAGAGTAATGGTCTCATTTCATCCCTTAATTACAAGTATTTATATACTTTCACCCCAGTTATATTTTTCTCATACTTTTTATACAATTAAATAAAAAAATAATTTTCTTTCTAGAGTTCTAAGATGGTACCATTGTCTTGGTCATGTTAACATATTGCATCGTACATGTTAACCAAAGTGCCATAAAGAGTGCCTGATTTAGAAAAGGGGGGCATTTTCAAAAATAATTTGATTAATCTCGATGAATGTTTATGATTACAATTCCAAAGCAGATAGCAAAACAAGTGTTATTCTTTCTTCTGCAATGGCAACTGCCCTAGCAATTTGATATGGTAGGTCCAAAAGAGCAGTTGGGATTCGCAGGCAATGATGCACATTGGTGTAACATGTCAACTGGAATGGAAACACTGCAAGTCTACCTCGTTACAATGTTGAGTTTGAGCTTGTGACAATGGTGAATTGAAGTCAACAGTCGGAAGTTCTTGTTGCAGAAGACGTGCAATCTTCTCACTAGAGTATTTTTTTTCCTTTCACTAACAATCTTCTGATATACACTACTGTAACAAGTGAAATGTCAAAAAAACCATGATCATAGATATTGTTGGCAAATCAGTATGGAAAATAAACAAAAAAGATGCTCTTGTATCTTCCTACAACTTGCTCTTAATAATCCTCTTAAATTAAATACACAAAAAGAATTTATACAAAAATGAATACATTTAATTTAATATCTTCAAAATAAAAATATATAAAAGGGATAAATGTTACTCTTTATAATTTTGATGCAATGCGGGGGTGTCTTTTATGAGGTGATAATTGAAAATTAAACGCATGTGATGATGATGATACCTAGTTCATTCTGTTCGTTATTTTTTCCCCCTCAGATATGAGATATGTGGCTTACCTTCTTATCATAACTCATGACTGCATGTGATGATCCAGTGTATAGGCACGAATATCAGAAGGACTTGTACCCGGCCTAACAACAAGCATCAGAATAATATTATACAGCGTGAAAGGTCTAAGAAGCCAAGTATCAGAAATATTACGAAACACCCGTTATTTTCATCAGTTTGCGTTTGCAAAAAACATAACTGAAGGTGCAAACTCACAAAGTGTTACCCTTTTTGTCCTAGTCAAATTATGCAAACGGTAAGACAGCTAATTAAAGCAACAGTATGAGCTTTTTACAGAAAAAAAAAAAAGTTAAGTATTACTAATGCACTCTCATCATGATTTCTATTCATTCTTAAGCATAACTTCAAATAAAAAAATTATTTTTATTGAATTGTTAACCAGCACTTATAATAATAGTTGGCAAGATCTCAACTTATCTATCATGCATTTTGCTAACTTAGCCCAGGACAGACTGGACTTGAACAGCCATTAAACTAGTAACCAAACCAAGCAAACTAAATGAGATGAATGTGATCAACCCAGTTAACAGATTTCTGTCTTGACCGAAAGTACAATGAATTTCCCATAAAAAATAGTTTCCTGCCCTCAAATCAGACAATGCATTAGATTTAGAAGAATAAATCCAGAGTTGGGAAGAAAATACCTTTTGTTGATGGTTCCATAATGGAATTTGAGTTTTCCAGTCTTAATATCCTCAACATACTGTGACCATGAGAAATAACACAAGTTATACAAATGAGTAGGTGACATAATAAAACCTAAAGTCAGCAAGTTGAAACGTCTGATTCTGAATCATACCAAACTTAAGGTAACCACCATTGATGAAAAGGATAGAGAATTAAAAGGTATATCGTCAATTGGAAAAAGTTGGCATGCTGATGATTCCGGACCAGGTGAAAAATGCGGCTTCTTCAGCTTTGCCAAGAATATCAAATAAATCTGCCCCAAACATTCCATAATCATGATCAAAATTCCCTAACTAGTCAAGGAAATAAACAAAAAAGAAATAAAATAATAATAAATTTCTCACTTGGCCGATTAAAGGAATATCCAGTTGGGCAAATGGAGAAATTACTTCTACATCTGCATTTGCTTCCTCCCTTGTTTCTCTTATGGCACCTTCCACAGCCGACTCTCCAATTTCCAAATAACCAGCAGGAAGTGTCCTTGTTGAACCAACATACGAAATTAACATAGCTCATTGATGATAAGAGATACAGTATTTATAATATAAAAAAATTAGTAGTAACAGCATCATTGTTTTAAAAGTAGTTCTGGGAACAGGAAGGCAACATGCACATAGATAGAAGCAACAAAAATAGGCAGTATAACACAAAAACCATTCCTACCAAAGGCCATGAGATGGTTGAATATTCCTCTTGCAAAGGAGCACCTTGTTATCATGTTCAACGAGGCAGCCAACTACCTACTTTGCCAACCAAAATCATGTCATGTTTAGAAGAAAGTAAATAATCATGTATCAACTGATGGAGTGAAAGAAGAGCTACTACAAACAAAATAAATCATCAATTTCAATGTTGAAGTTTACCCTCTCTCCTAAGTGATTACTGGCTTTAGTAGTTTAAGGACTACTTAGGACAGAGGATAATAGTTCGAGGACGAAATTGGTGGTTTATTCTACAACGACCGTATAATTCTTTTCCAGTCAAAGGTTAGAGAATCTCAAAAACACAGCAAGGAGACATAACTTTTTTTTTAAAATTAACAACACAAAATTAGTATAAAAATAATATAAAAACATAAATCTTAAATCAAAAGAGAGAATTCGTGTCTTAGAAGTTATCATGAGTCATTGTAGACATAAAGAAATATTATCATTTTATCTAATTATAGTGGAATTATAAACATTAAAAGAGGTAAAAAAATTATAAAATGCGGAAGGAGTTTATGAAGAGTCCAACATTAATACAAATCCAATACAAGTACAGCTACCATTTTAAATTAACCGTGCTTCCTTTCAGATAACATATCTAAAAACATATGATACTCATCCAAATACTTATTTGTTATACATTTTCATTAACTATTTTGTGGAAAGAAAAACTACTTAAAGAATGAGAGCTATGACCATACCATTTTAAATCATGTTATATGCAGATACCTTAACCTCCATATCTATTTCAGCATCAAATTCATTCATCGCATACCATTTTGTTTTAAAAAAATAGGAAACCTTGATCCTAAAGATGTTACAATTAACCTGTTTACTCAGATAAGTGAATAATGTGGGAAAAGGTCAATATCACACTTCCTTTCTCTCAAATCTCTACTCATAATGGATCTTAAAACTCAAGGAAAAGTAATAAGAACATTTAATTTAACAAGAAACAACAATTTCCTGTGCACTGTATTCTGTACCATAAAAATCCTTCAGATTAAACTTTAGGTATCCACACATAACTCTGCTGTTCTCCAGTTACTTACAACTAAAGCCACAAACAAGGTCCTCAAGAAAACTTTAATGAACAGAAACAACTATTCTTCCATAAATACAAAAAAATATTACAAAAGAGAAAGAAAAAAAATCATTTTTAATCCAAAGAGTACTAATCCAAATTTAAGGGTGAACAGAAACCACAAAATCAACTGCCCAGATAATTCGTATGACAAATAAAAGAATAAGTAAAACCAATTTCATGGTACAGAAATAAGTTATACACTACCTGCACTACTGTCATGTTGCAAGTCACACACAGCTAAGACTCCATTTAGAAACAGTATCACAGAAACACTGATTTTGTAAATCAATTCATTCACATTTAAAAAGATTTACTTCAAACATACTAGAATACCCGCCATTACTTTACCAACAACAACAAAATCTTATCTCACTAAGGGAATTCTAATCTACTGAACGTATGCACGACATCATTCGGTTACGTTAAATACATATATACGCGTTATTACTTCACAAGCACTAAATCAAATAAACCAGAAGCTACAGAGATATTTCTAGACAGTCACCATCTTCGGATTTTGATACGCAATCTTCCCACAAACCGTACATATAGCTCTCAACTTTTCTTCCCCTTCAGGAATATCATGCTTCGTAGAACCTCCACACCACTGGCAGAACTTCATGTTTCGAACATTTCCCTACAGTGTCACGATCAACAACATTCCAGCGAACCATTAAAATCCACAATTGCAAGATTCTAACGTTGCATCATCAACAACAATAGACATATATCATATTAAAAAAATAACATTAGAAACGCGGGAAGAGAACTCACGGCAGAAGGAAGCGGTGTCGAGGAAGCGTGAAATGGCGCGAATCGAACCCTACGAACGATGGTTTTGGTGGAAAGCAGTTTGGAATAAGGATTAGGGTGTGGAATTGGGGAAAATGAGAAGGATGAGAATGTGCGGGGTTTCTGGATCCATCGTTGACTTACCAATCCACATATCTGAATCTGGATTCCTTTCACCATCATTTTTGTTATTCAGTTTCGAATTGGAACACACGCAATTATACGCAACCAAAACCTTTTCAATTTTCAATGTTCGCTTTTAAAATTCAAATCACCCCAATTTACGAACAGAACAAACCACTCTCCTCCCCCCTTTACTTAATCCAAAATCTTCAAACGATAAGACCTAAATCCCCTTACTTCAAAAATAAACTCTTACTGTTTTGAATTTTCGAAAAACATTTTATTATAAATAAATAAATAAAAACATCATCAGGTACACAAATGGTTGGATGATTATGATACATTCTATGCATGAAAACTGGCAGATTCATACGCACACTTCTTTCTCTTATTTTACATTGTTTCCAATTCCAATCTACCTATTTGAGATTTTAGGGAAACTGTGATACAATATATATATATATATATATATATATATATATATATATATATATATTTGAGCAGAAGTAAGAAATTTAATAAATATATTTTATCTTGTCCTGAAAATAGAAATACTATATAATTCTTGAAATAATTAAATCTATTTTATATTAAACACCACACTCACTCTCGTTAATAATACTTTTCCTTTTAGATTGTTTATTTTTCTTTTTTCAATTTACATTTAAACTTATTTAGTTTATAGGTACTCCTACTCAACTCAAATGTTGCAAAAAATGCAACTCCAAGAGGAGATTCTGGATATCATCAGCCACGACAATAAATGGTAATTTTGAACAATAGGAGATTCTTAAACATCAGCTGAGACAATAGATGGTAAACAATGGTACATTTGACCTATCAAAAAATGGTACATTTGTAATTGTAAAATAGCATGCACGATATTTGCATGATCATCTAATAAAATTATTTAAAACTACAAAATACAGTGAAAGCAGGATTGCTGTGTTAAATAATATAGCATGGTCAATCATCTAGTTTGATCTGGCTGGAGAATTCTACGAAAGGATTAGCATGAGCCTGAAGGATCCTCAATCCAAGGCCAGCTTATCACATAAAGATTGATAAGCTGCACTGCAAAGCTTGAACTTCTCTTCTGCTATAGCCTATCAAGTATCAATGTACAGAATAAAAAATTAAAAGAATTAGGAAGCTGTGCAAACTAATGATAGAAACTCGTGAACATCGAATAGAACAAAAAAGGAGGAGGAATATAATCGGTGATTAGAGCATGGCAGCACCTTGCAAGAGCCTTGATGACGATCTGGATGCCATTTTAGAGCACAGGCCCGGTACCTGATGATATAAAAAGGTTAAGAATATCGTAGTATAGAACTATGAATTCCTAAAATTTTGATGAAGACGAGGTTACAGAAGAAGCAAGAACTCACGCATTTTTTACATCTTCAAGTTTCAGAGGACCAGAAGCAGTCAATCCAAGGACTAATCTATCCGGACCTAAATCTAAGTCAGAACTATCTGACTCAGATGAAGAGTCATAATCATTTTCACTTTGATGTCTCCAATTCCATGATTTCCCAAAATTAGAAAAACGTCCAGACCTCCCCCACTGAGAATTTTCCTCATTGATGAAGGACCAATAGAAGAATCTATTCCCACCAAAGGCAGAACGGAAAATGGTTTCGACTTCAAAATCATCTTCACAAAACAAAGGATCTCCTGAAAGAAATAAAGTTTGTTACAAACATACCTTTAATACATTTGACTCTAGTGTAGACTTCATAAGTATCTAAAAGCTTCTATGTTTGGTTGAAAATAATAAAAACAATGTAGAAATTAAACTGATTTCATAAAGCTTATGATGCAAGTTGAAATCAAATCCTATTCATGATCTCCGCAAGTTGAAATCTCTCAATCCTAAATGAGTAAACAAGAAGTTTCCAGCAATATTAAGTTGGATGATCTCTTACGGATACAACCACCAGTAAAGAGAGGTAGTACTACAAGACACATGTAATGTATTCTGTTACAGCACAGGTATTTCAAGCATCCTTACTTCTGTACCGATGATTTGATCCTTGCTTGCCATTCCTGTACCTCCCAGAGCCCCCATCAAAATATTGTTTTTTATAAAACCGTGAGGTATCTTGACTTGATGGCATCTCGTCCTGATCAATACCTTGCTTCCAGCTCTAAACCATCAGAAAAAGAGCAGCCATAAGCTTCAAAACATATTTAGCACAAACAAAATCACGGAAGAGAAGGGGTTGAGTTTGCTTCTTAGTTAAGTGGTTAAATTTTATTTATTAATTTATTTTACATTAAAACTGAACCCATCCTTTCCAATCTCATGAACACCATATACGGGCGGCAATATATATTGAGGGTCATTTTAGTATCAGAGAAAGAGGAATAAATATAGATCATACAATTGTACATGAACAGTCAAGACTAAAGGCAATTCAAAGGTGCATGGCCACATAATAACAACAATCAAATACAGTCAACCTAATCTATGTCATGGGTTCTCCAAATGTTGCACCTCCCAAGTCACACGATTCAAAAAAAAAACAGGTAATAACATGAATGGGTATAATGTCAATCTTTGGCAGTGACATGGATGCATTTTACATTAAGTTTGATGGGGAAGAGTGGGTTTAGATAAGCCAAATAGATGGCTCTGATGCCTCAATGCTCAATCTGATAGGGGTCATCAATTACATGGTTTCTTAGTCCATCAGAAAGAAAGAAGGACCAGCGCTTTCATAATTGCTGGATGTATTGGCAAGAGGCCATTGATGATGTTAACCTTCAATATTGTTATCCTTAAATTGCAGGTCACAAGCTCACAGTATATTTATGGACCCAGATAGTCAATGCGAGCCCATAAATATCCTCATTTTATTTAACATGTGTCACCAGATTATACATAGAAATCTCATCCTGACAATTCACAATATAGTTTGTCCAGGACCATCTTGCTCAAACAGAACACAAATATTTAACCTATCTAGACAGATTGTAGCAGGTCCTAAATGCTAAATACAAGGCTGTTCATCACTGATCCTACATACTTCTTCCAAATAAACCAGTGAAGCATAGAAAATATATAAAGGAGAAATAAAAAGATTGTAACAATCGGAAAGAAACCAAGAAAAAAAAACCACAGAACTACCTCATTAAGCAACACTATATTAGACTATAACTGAACACGAACCAGGCTAAAAATACAAGAAACTGCACATGCCCAAACATACACACATATGAAACAACGAACCTGAAACAGGGATTCTGCATAATCATTGATACTGTTCATTACTCTATGTTTTGCTTGCATCCGTTTAAACCTTCTGGACTTATGGTTGTTGCCTCTCTGCAATTAAAAAGTTCTCAGCCCAACAAAACATATCAACAACACTTTCTACACAACCAAACGACATTGAAACTCTCATTAATTAGTTAAAAAAAAAATAACATTGTTGGGTCACAAACAGTTCCCAAATACAAAAATCAGAAGGAAACACGGAAAATTGACGCGGTGAGGCCCACTATCAAAAGAGAGAATGGTTTCCAATCTAATAATTGTTGAATGAAACGAAAAGTAGTGAAATGACAACATAAAGCATAGGGAATTGAGAGAAACTAACGGGTTCCCAAAAATTGCGGCGTTTACGTTGCAATGGAGGGGTTGAATGGAAGAGTGCGGCCCTGAGAGAGGAATGGAGATTATTGCTGGCTGAAGCTTTGAAGATGGTGCTGTTCATTTTCTCTGCAATTCGACTCCTTCGTTTTGCCCCACTTCGATTGATCGATGGAACTTGTTTAAGCGGAAACGAAAATTGGAATCATCCTAAGTTAGACCTAACCAGAATCGGAATGGCCTTAACTCACCACAAACTATTTTAAAATGGTGGTTTATTATGCAAAAAAATTGAGCTTTCCATCACTTTATTCTCATGTAATACTTCACTAATGAATAATCTTTAGAGCATATATATATATATATGAAAAATAAATTATTTTAATCATTATTATTAGAAAGTATTCTCAACTATAAATTTGATTTATTTTTATGAATTTCTTGAAAAAATATTTTCAAATTATTAAAAATTGATTTTTAATATTTATATTTATGTGTTCGTGAATTTTCTTATTCAATACTAGTTTAAAAATATATTATATGAAATTGTATATTAAATTAATAATTTTTGCATTAGTTTTATCATCATTATGCATACCTTTCAATTGGGTTGGGTCAAGTCCTTTATGTTCAAAGAAACATTATTTATAGCTTTTTCTGGGCAAATATATAAATAGTGAGGTTTTGTTTTGATTAGTATTAGTCAAGTAGAGAAACTTTGGATTTTTTGACGTGCTGTGTAGGTGGAATATATATGATTCCTTACTCCTTAATTTACTATTATAATTAATAAGAATAAACTCATGCTTATTTTTGTTATATCTTTCACCTTCAAACACACATCCTAGTCAATCGCATTGAAATACAATTACATTATTTTTACTTAATTCAATAAAAAAAAAGTATTCTATCAAATAGAATAAGTTTATTTGTTATTTAAATATTTTATTAATATATCTATAATTACATTTTTTTATTTTAAAAATATTAATTATTTATTTTGTAGGATTTAAATTCTTCATTGTAGGATTTAAATCCTTCACGATTTTTCCATTTTATTGTTATTTTTCAAATTTGTATTTAATTTAAATATTTTGAAATAAAAATAGCTTTAGTTTTATGTATATGATGCTTGGATTTATTGTTGGATTATTTATTATGTTACTAGTGGAGGTATTTATAGAGATAACAAATATTGTATTTATGAGTTTTTTATATGTTTATTTTTAGTGTGAGAATACCATTGAATTTTGTTTTAAGTTTGAAACCTTTTTGTTTGAATAATCATATTCATGACCCTTTCATTTTAGTTATCACATATTCATAATTTTAATTCATTTCTCTTAATATTTTATAAGACAATTTCAAGAACTTGCTATGAAATGTTACTAGAACAAGTTGTTTTGTTATTTAAATTTTTTATTAATATATCTACAATTATATTTTTACATTTCTAAAATATTAGCTGTTTATTTTATTTATTTGATAGGATTAAAATCCTTCACTATACTACCATCTTATTGTTAAATTCTAAATATTTATTTAATTTAAATATTATGAAATAAAAATAGGTCTAATTTGATTTTATGGTGGATTTATTGTTGTATATTTATCATGTTACTTGTGGAGGTATTTATAAATATAATATTTATGAGATGTTTTATATGTTGAATTTGTTTAAGTTTCCAACCTTTCTTTGTTTGATTTAATCATATTCATAATATTTTCATCTTAGTTATGATAGACATATTCACAGTCTTAATTATTTTCTCTTGATATTTAAAAATAAAACTGAAGAAAATGTCAGTCATGTGGATGGAGAAAAAAAATTCAAAAACACTTGTGTCATTGGTTAAGGACCTTGAATTTATATTAAGAACAAAACTAGCCCGACAAAAAAATATAGAGAGAAACATCTTTTTTCAAAAATAGTAAAGAGTGTAAAAAAAGTAAATGATTTAGACTTTTTGAAAAGAATAACTAGTATTATTCAAAAGAGAGAGAAAAAAATTAATATTAAAAAATAATTAAATAACAATTAATTTTAGAAAAAAAATTATCACTATATTTTTAAGTTAAATATTATTTTATAAGTTAAAAAATTGTTGATGTCTAAAGTAATTTAATTATCTAATATAATTTATATTATTAATAAAATTTTATAAAGTTGTTTATAAATTTATATCTAATGAATTAAATATCAAGTTTTGGTTACTAAATATTTTATATTACAAATTAGTTACTATAAAAATTAATTTAAAATATAAAGTAATTAATAATTAAAATTTTGATAATTAATATTGAATATTAATTTAAAATTTTATATTAATGATATAAATTATTTTAGATATCAACAATTTTTTAATTTATAAAATAATATTTAACTTAATTAATTTTTTTTTGTTTTTAGAATTAATTATTATTTAGTATTTTTCTGTAATATTCAACTTTAAAATGAATTATAATCTTAAAATCAATTAATTAAAACTCAAGAACTTGTTATAGAAATTTAACAAGATTAAATGAATCAAGATGTTGAAAAATCTAACTATTTAAGTATTGTTTATTTTATTTATTTATGTGGGATTTAAATTCTTCACGAGCCATTTTATTGTTATTTTTCAATTTTATTATTTAATTTAAATATTTCGAAATAAAAATTAGTATAATTTAATGTATTTGATGTTTGGATTTATTGTTGGATATTTATCCTATTACTTGTAAGTATTTATAAAAACAACAAAGATTATATTTATGAGTTTTCATATGTTTACTTTTAGTATGAGAACACCATTGATTTTATTTTAAGTTTGTAACCTTTATTTATTTATTTGACCTAATCATAATCATAACATTTTCATAATCATAACATTTTCATAATCATAACATTTTCATCTTAAATATAACATACTCATAATTTCTAATAAAAAGGTATTTTTGGTATAAATTAATACTAATGACAGCTAATTTATTATTATTATTACATGTATTGAGAAATAATTTATACATATATTTTAAATTCTTACTATAATTTGTTATTATCATTATTATTAGTAATAATTCTTTTTTCATAACAAATACTAAAAAAATAAATAACTTAATAAAATAAAACAAAATTTAAAAACTCAAGTATCACTAAAATTAAAAATTCTTTAAAGTAACGGTAAAATCCACTCAGACATTCTAATAAAATTACATTTTTTGAATATTTATTTTCATTTCCATTTTAAATAATTAAATAATTTATTTATTATATTTTAAATAAATATGTCAAATGTAGAATTTAATTGATCTACAATTTTTTTTAAATAAAAGCTTTCATGTTAGGTATCACTATGTCACTTAAGATCTCAGCTAGGCTGACACCTCAAGTAACAACAATCATTTACCATGACATGAAAAAAATATTATTAAACAAAAGAAAAAAAAAATACTAAAATACGGGGAACTAGACCAAAACTCATATGTTAACAAAAACGATACATAGGTAGACTATACCTATTCATAAAGAATTCTAAGAACAGACAAGGTGGAAGCCTATTATACCAAAGAAAAGGTTCTCTATGAAAA
>Ga0123342_1008302_pt1 | contig 13170 bp, 6 predicted proteins | sample Turbeawhitnodule_FD_89960 | JGI IMG/M metagenome (GOLD analysis project Ga0123342, IMG submission 89960) | Root nodule microbial communities of legume samples collected from Mexico - Turtle bean Mexico white nodule | ecosystem: Host-associated > Plants > Roots > Nodule | place: Mexico: Nepantla...
AAAGAGAGAGAAAGCAAAAAAAATATAAGAAAATAATATAAAAAAAAAAAAAAAATTAAATCAATATATATATATATATATATATATATATATATATATATATATATATATATATATATATATATTGAAATGTAAGCCTGGTCCTTAAAAAAACAAAATTATTTTATCTTGTATTATGTTTTGCTTACACTTTGAATGCTTTCGCAAAAAATCTCATTTGTTTAGTAAACTTTAAAAGGAAAATTATAAAATTAGGAGATAAAAAAATTAAAACAGCACACTGAAACTGATCTTGATATTTAAAATTTTCAAAGTAAAATCCAATTTTAAAGTGTCGGATTCAGATTTTAGTAGAAAAAGAATCTGTGTTGAGACAATTAATCCTACTATACTAAGAATATTATGAACTCATGTTTCGTTTTGCATGTCCTACTCGTTTTCATTTTTAAAGGATAAGCCACCCTAAATTAAAGGAACACCACCATTGTTCTTTCCGTTTTCCTTGGCGCCTTTTTTTTTTCTTTTAAATTAAACAATCATCACACAGATATGGAAAACACGAAAATCACGGCCACAGTTTTGGTCAAAAAGAAAAGAAAAGAAAACAACAATATCTGTTCGTCAAAATGGAACATCAACTAAAACCTACATAGACACGCATCAGAATTATCTGTTACTTTGTCTCATTTTTGTGTAATAAACTAAAATAATTATAGATAAACTTTAAGATCAAACCCTACCCTGACAAGATTGCATCATCTTCCTACCTACTCCAAAAAAAGTAGCATAAAGTTCATAACTCAGGTAGGTCAATGCAATTTCAAACACTTTTGGACATAAGAGGGTGGGGAAAAGAGGTTGGAACGAAGATATATAACGATTATGGAGGAAAAGATTTAGTCTCAACTCAAGTAATGGGTGTCTGGTTGATTTCATTCATTCCAATAGAGACAAGAAACATCATCGTATTCAATTGGTTACAACTCATTTGCTATAGAAGTGTTGTTAAGGTAATTGTATGAAATAAGAGGCAGAAGAAAGCGAGAAATGCAGATAGAAGAGTGAAAGTAGGTGAAGGTGGCAGCGGCACTGTACTCCGGGACATGTCATCTGTGTATTCTGGACCTGTATCTGAAAAATATACTGCACCATCGTTGGGTCCTCTCGTCCACATTCCCAGATTATTGTCCCTGTTCATCATTCAACCATGTTTCACATTTCATTTCCATCTTTTCATGTAAATCAAATTCAAAATTTCATGTTATAAGATATACCTTGCAACGCCGAGAACACCAGCAGACATGGTGAGGAGCGAGATGCGATCCACGTTCTTAGGCTCAACGCTGTACGCATTTTGGTAGGCAGCTCCGGTCTCACCTCCCGAGGCCACGAAAAACGCGCCGTTCAGCATCACGTCCCCTTCCGACCGCCAATTCCAGCCGCTCCACTCCCCTTCTCCGGCGTCCAGCCTCTTGGTAATCTGCTTGGCGTACGCATTCTCCGGCGCAGTGTAGCGGTTTCCCTGGCTGTTAATCGTAGGCCTCCCACTTCCCCCGATCGCGTACATCTCCCATCGCGTGAAGTCGTTGTTGACGACGTGGATGTACCCTAGTCTGCAACGCGGCATGCGCTGCACCAGATCCTCCCCGAAGTGGTTGAACGCGATCGTCACCTGCATCGCCGAGTCTGGCAGGTAGTGGTCGCTGTGGCCTAAGAGCATCACGTCGTTGTGGTGCGAAAAGTGGTTGTTCGAGATCGTTATTGCGGTCGAACCCATCACCGCGTCTATCAGACCGTCCTTGCACCGCGATAGCGTGCAGTGATCGATCCAGATGTCGCGCGACGAGAAGATCGAGACTCCGTCGCCGTCTGATTCCGTTCGGTAGCCGTAGTGCTCTGGACTCGACCGCACGTTAGTGTTACCTGACAATGGTAGTAATAATCACTACACATTTCTTCTCTCTTACTTTTTTTTCCATGAGAGTAGTACTTTACTTACGTGGAATAATAATTCAGAGAGTGAAAAAATCAACGTTGGAGGGAATCAAAAGCAGAAGCAGAAGCAAAGCGGGAAAAAAGCATCACTATTTCTCCATTGAATCTAACTTTGAATCTTACTTTATTGCATGATGTATAAAGCAAAGAGGTCCAATAAATTTATGGTCAAAGCTTAAAGCTTGGAGACGGGGTTTCAATGGAAAATGTTTTAATTTGTGAAACAACCCTTTTTTATTGCTTTAACTGATAAAACAGATGGTGACAAAAGAAGTTCCTAAAGTGAAAACCGAATCTGAATTTTACTGAACATGCTTGCTCTTCATTTCTTTTATTTTTTTATTAATAGAATAAAATTGTTAGTTTCTTTCAAAACTGAGAAAAAGAAGAGAGTATGTAGCATAACACTATTGAATGATGAGTGTTACCAGAGGGATGGCAATGGTGGATGTGAATGTTGTGTATAATGACATTGCTAATATACTGAAGAGTGATGCAGCCTCCACCCACAATGTGCACATCAGCGCCACGCCCATCAATGGTTTTGTAGCTATTGAAAATGAGTTCCTGAGAGAGCTTAATCATCATGTTACTGGGGAACACGATCCACAGTGGCTCATTCTGTATCACTGCATACCTAAGTGTTCCTGGTTTTGGGTTCACAGCGTCCTCATCAGATGAATCAGTGACTATGTAAAATTGCCCACCTTTTCCACCCTTTGCGTTCTGCCCAAACCCAATTCCACAATCAGCTAGCCTCTGCCTGTTGTTGGCCCAATCTGGGTCACACTTCCAACAATCATCAATGGGGTTACCTGTGAGACATGACGCCACCTCTTTCTCTGACAACCCCAGCATTTCCCTTCTTCCCATTGAAGCATTCACCCTCCTAAAAAACACTAAATTAGTAGCGGCTTTCAAAAAAAAATTGTCCCTTTCGTAGTCTAGAATTAAAAATTAGTCAAAAAAACCATTTTTTATCATTAAATACAGTCACTAATCGGTAAATTTGTGGCCACAAAACTGAGTAACTTAACTTGTAACCCTGAAAAGGGAACAAGAAATGAAATGTGAGTTCTGGTGCTTGGCAATGACCCAGATGTAAAGATTGTCCCTTTATGTTTTAGCTTATATGTTAATAGAATGACATGATAATTCGCAATGTAGGGTCTTCAAGATAAGGTGAAATAAAGGGGTTAAGCGAGTGGGTTGGTCGTGCTTCTGTGTTAAACACCTAAAAAAAAACTAAAAAGACAGAAAAATGGGGTTTTGGAATGATGTACCTATGAACTTCTGTGGCAACAGCTTCCGGGTCTGGATGTTGCCCTGGAAGAGTGAGGTTGAGCTTTGCTGTTCCATGAGGTAAAAATGAGGGCAGAACGGAGAAGAAGAGGAAAATGTAGGTCGTTTGGACCATTGTTGATGAAGAAGAAAAGTGGTGCTCTGTGTAAGTGTTGCTGCCACTACAATACACAAAGTGTGAACACTTCACTCACTCTCTCCCAATATTGGTCGCTCAAAAAGATTGGTACTTGCTGGTCTTAGTTTTTAATAAACAATGCAGTAGCTCCGTGATTAAAGGAATGAGCAACTATGTGAACAGTGACAATGGACACAATGAATGACCTTTTCATAACATCTCCCAGTACAAAGTGTTTACACCTCCAATTTGTGTTTTGATTATTATTATTATTATTATTATTATTATTATTATTATTATTATTGTTATGAATAAAAAAGAAGAGAAGTGGGATTGGAGGGTGTGTGAGGAGCATTGAGCAGTGTTACAATGAAATAACGTTGTCCCTGAGATCGAGGTACTGGTTGTTCTGAGAGTCACTTGACCTGATATGACCCTTGGTGTGTTTCAACGTATAGTACTGCCATTTCTGACGAGTTGAATAAATAATAATGTGAATTAGAGAAGGACAAAGAAAAGGGTAGTTAATTAAGAACAGGAACATTCTTGCAGAACTTCAAACTGCTTTTTGACTTTTCCATCAAACTTTTTCTTGTATTGTTTTTGTTTCATTAAATTATATTTTTAATCTTTTGCTTATATATAAATAATGTAACCCGTTATTTTATGTTTTTCTGTAATTATAAATGATTTTACAAGTACCATTAAATCATTAATGTATAGAGAAAGAATAATAATTGAGAAGTTTTAACTTTAACACCAAAACTTTTCAATCTTCGAAAGAGACAACAAATAACTCTATTATTGTTGGTCATTTTACCAAGTTAATTTTTTCTAGTTTAAATAAAAAGTCAAATAAGATTTGGAAAATAATGTGAGTAGCTTTGATGAAAGAAATTTTGAATCATTGAATGTTATATTTAGGAATGCACTTTCTCATGGAGAATAATTTTTTGGTCCCTCACAATTGAAAGGATGGCATGAATTAGAAACCTAAATAACAAAACTAATTTCTCATATCTATATTAGTTATGTGTCCCAAATCTTGCTTATGATCCATATAAAATTAAATCATACATGTTCATAAAGGGTTTAAAAAGGGTTTAAAAGTGAATTCTTCTGATGTTGTAAGTCTGATATAAATCTCATAAATATCATTTGTATAAATGGTGAGGAGAGTAGGAAACACTAGGGTGATATCAACTATTTTTGTTAGCTTATGATGTATAGGAGATATGTATCAGCAATGTCAAAAGCATGTGGTTGATGAAGTGCAAAAACATATGCACCTAGATCTCTTGCAAAAATCACAATGAGATGGAGACTACATCAGATGTACCGACGAAAAGAGTCTCAATAACAATGTTGTTTCAAAATTAAAATATTTGTTTTTTTGATCAAGTTGATCTGCAAATGCATAATCCCAAAGAAAAAAAATATTCAAAGATAGACAATGTGGTAGTTTAAGTATGAATGATCAAAAGGTTATGTAGTGTACATACTCCAAGTGTTCTAGGATTCTTACAATCATGATGTATTGTGCCTCCATAATTCTTTATCATGATATACATGTTTGAATTATATTTTATATGATGTGTTGTAAATGTGGTACATCATTTTTATGGGTTGGAACACCTAAGTGATCATTTAATTAACTTATTATTGTTGATTAAAAAAATTATATTTATTATTTATGAACTAAAATAATTAAAAATATTTTTGATAAAAAGATTAATTAGTACAAACAAAAATTAAAACATAAATTTGTACAATAATTTTTTTTAAAATGTTGTAAAATTAAAGATGAGAGATAATATTTGTTTGGCTTAAATATGACCTCAGTAACCAAATTGAAGATATTTTTTCTTCAATTAAAATATTTTATTTTTGTTCTTCAAGTGAAATGTTATTTTTAGTTTATGGGATTAGTGAACATATACCTAAGCTTCACACGTCGTATATAATGTATTTTTTTTACAAAAACTCTCATGTTTGACATCACTATATGAAACTTGACATCTTAGTTAGGCTGACACCTCAAATAACAACAATCATCTGACACCACATGAAAAAAAATATTATTAAAGGAAAAAAGAAAAGAAATACAAGTAAATATGGGGGATTAGACCAAAACCTATATATTAACAAAACTGATACATAGATACCCTATACCTATTCATAAAGAACTCTAAGAAAAAATTAGATGGAAGTCCATTATACTAATGAAATTGGTCTCTATGAATAAATCCTAAGTTAGCAAGCTTGTTAGTACAAACATTCCCTTCATGAAAAATGTGAGAAACCTGAAACCTGATTTTCCACAGCAATTAAGACAAGTGTTCCACCTATTACGAAGCATCAAAGGAACATTAGTTCTAACAGTAAATTTAGCACAAACCAAGGCAGAATCACATTCAAGTCATAAATTAGTAAGATCCATATTTTGAGCTTCTTCAATAGCATGTATAACTCCATAAAACTCAGCAACCAAAGCAGTTTGAACATCAAGAAAAGCAGAGAAGCCACCAATAAACTTCCTCATACTCCCACGGAAAATACCTCCACGAGTAGCAAGACCGGGAGAACCCCTAGCAACACCATCACTGTTAATTTTAACCCAACATGGTAAAAGAAACTCTCATCTAACAGGAAAAGGACGTAAAACTTTACCACTACGAGTATGAATATCAAAAAACTTAAGAACATTGAAATCAAATATATCATTACACATAGACCTTTTAGATGAATTTCCCATTAGACAAGTGAGATCTTTAATGAAAAATAGTTTTAGAAACTTCAATTTTAACCTGACATCTAGCATAATTCCTCATACACCATATCATCCAAATAGAAAAAGTTATCACAACAAGTTTAATCAAATTAACCAAAGGACTACCATCACTCTTAATAAAAGAAAAAAGATCATCCACATTAGAGAAATGCGAATTAAGAAAAATTTGTTGAACCCAACTTCAAATATGCAAAACATTAGAATATTAAAAAAAATAAATGTTGAATAGATTCTTCCTACTTTTTACACAACGCATACATAAAACATATATGCAAACCTCTATGCTGAATGTGTTAATCCGTAGGAAGTCGCCCATAAAAAACTTTCTTGAATATTAGAGTTTTGGAAGGAGGAATAAATGGAGACCAAATGAGTTTGTCCCAACCACATGGAACTCCTGGATCCAATAAATAAGTCATATTCGATTTGAGAGAAAAACGACCAGACTCGTCCAAAATCCAATTAGAAATATCATGTTCATGCCTAATCATGATATGTTCAAAAAAATGAGGCATCTCCCATAAAGGTAAGGGAATATGCCAATCACTACCAGTCTAGAATTGGGAAACTGTATCCTGGACCATCAGATACCCCTGCAATGTTTGATAAAGAAGTAGTAGAACATCACTTATCATTCCAGAAATTAATAAAAAAGTAAATGTATCAACAATCCAAGAAGTATGTTCAAGAATAGTGTCATAAAATTGTTTAATATCAGACCAAATAGAGAAGGATTTATAAGTCATTCTAAGTTTGTACTTTGATTTAAGAACTCTGACTTTCAAGAGAAGAGACAAAAGCTTATTACTATAAGCAAAATTCCAAATAAGCTTAAGAAGATATGCGTTATTTTCAAGATAAATGTTAATAATCTTGAATCTTTCATTATAAAGAGGAGAACAAATCTTAACCAATTAAATGTAACTATATATTTTTTTTCATAATATCACCAATCTAAATAAAATTTATATACTAGTACTCAACTTCAACTTGATTAAGAATACAAACATTTTATGCTGGTTTTTGTGTTATATAATAGAAGAACCTTTTTTTTTCATATTAGTACATGAAATAAAATAGTCCACTTTTTTCGTTTCCTTCTCACTAGTTTCGCCTGTGTAATAAATGCAATATGAAAATGCATGCAAGGTCCCACAACCAATACCTTCTTCTCTCCCATTGCACCACTACATGGTGCTTGCGTTAATTGATTTGATGTCTTCAACCCTTTTAATGATGTGCTTTGATGAAGAATACGTGTTTGGTACGATATCAAGAAAAGCATGAGAAGAAGATATGAAAATATGTGCTTGGACATGTAATTGTGTTATCTTTAGGTTTAGTGTGTGTGTGTGATATTTAAAGAAAATAATGATAAAGAAAATCTTTAAATAATAATTTTAAAGATTAAAAAGAATTAATTATTATATTAACTAAATTATATATTAAGAAATTAAAAAAATTATTAGTGTCTAATGTTACTATTAATAAAATATTATAAAATAGTTTCTAAATTAATTATCAAAGTTTTAATTATTAATATTTTACATTCTAAATTAATTTTTTAAAAATTAATAGAAATTAATTTAGAATATAAAAAATTAATAACTAAAAATTAATAACTAAGTAATAATTAGTCTATGTGAATTGTGATTTGTTTATAAATATTGACGTTGATTGTGTTTGATTTTAGACTTATTTTAATTTTTATTGTAGATGATGACTATAATGATACTGTAAATAAATTACGTGGAGAATATATTACAATGCTGATGAAGAGGATTAAAGTTTAGGATTTAGATTAGATAATTTTAAGTTTTTGAAGAATTTTATATTATAAAGTAGTGTTAATTTATGTAATAGGAGATGAATTCATAATAGTAATTTCATTTTGGATATATTTGGATTTAAATAATTTTAAGAAACATAGTTTGAATCATATTCCATATTTGATTATATTTCATTTAGATTTTCGTATCTATTTGAGGAATTTATTTTGAGATATTTTTATAAAAAACTTAGGCTTATTGTGTTTGATAAAAAATATATAATAATTAATTAATAGAAATAGTAGGATGTTACATGTGAGTATATTGGTGTGTCTTAGCAAACTCAAGTAGGTTTTGGAATAGAATGAATGTGATGGAACAACCTAAAATAGAATTTGAAATAGACTGAATGAGTACAAAAAATTGTTACGGTAATCCTTCTCTCTATTTGTCATTTCTTCCTTTCTTGATAGAATTCAATATTGATTTTGTACATAAATTTTAAAGCAACTAAATCCTGAAATTTATCATTAATGTTCCTATTAGGGAGATGGAACCTAGAGAACTATTGAAATCTTCTTCTTCTTTTTTCTGTCGGTTAGGTTGTTGGGTGGTGAGCTTAGATTCTTCTCGTCCTCCTGCTTCTCCTTCGGCACTCGGTCTCGGGTGAACACCGGATGGTGGGGTACCTGCAAAGGCACTCCGACGCTCAAGTCAGTAAAGCGGGTGGTCAGCTCTCAGGTAGGTGAACAATAATAAATGACATATCTTACTCTTTGGGATGCGTGCTATTTATATTATTCTAATGGGTCTACCTTGTTGGGCCCGTTTATCGAGGTGACCCTGCTTAGGGTTGTATTACTTAATCCTTAATGACGGATTAACTTCACTAACCTTGGTTTGAGCATTAGCGGTGGTATGGGTCGGTCGTCGGCCAAGTCTTCTAAGGTGTCGGCCTGACCTTGATCGTCTCGGCCAAGCCTTCTAAGGTCTCGGCCAGGTAGACCGTCGGCCAAGTTCCTCTGGTCTCGGTCATGTAGATCAGGTGTCGGGCAGCGAGATGGATCTCGGTCAGGGAGATCAGGGGTCGACCTCGCCCACACCGATACAATTAATATTCTTATTTTAAGTTTTTGTAAAAATTGGTAATAGCTTAATTTACCCCTTTTGAAATCAACCCTTATAAATATTGTAGATTAATACAATTTAGAATTGGGTGAAATTTTAAAAGTTTATGACAAATTATCTGAAGAATTAAGATGCGAATATTGTTCTTCATCATACCGTGGACCAAAATAGTATCACAATCCAAAAATATAAAGTTTCACTGAGCGCCCTAAATCAAACAAAAAATTTAAAACAAAAATTAAAGAATAACGTTATTTAAAATATTCGTATGTACTAAGATTATAAACTCGTAAATCATAAATACTATAAAAAAACAATTAAGGTCAAACAAAAGTAAATCTACCAAAATTTACATAAAAATGCCAACAAGGGACCTAGTGGACAATTGTTTTTATAAAATTCTTATGTTTCTTGTATTGGAACACTATCTATTAGTTTATGTAGGAAGAATATAAACCTATAAATGATATTATTAGATTTAGTTGCATAAATATTACACAGAATAATTAAGTTCACAAAACTATACATACCCAAAAAACATGTTTAAAGAGACCCTTTCAATAATTTAATTTAATATAACCTAAATGAATTTTAAAAAGAAACTATAAAAATTACAATTTATTAAAAATAATAATAAAATTATTTTTGTTGATGCATTTATTGTTAAAAATAAATTTAATTTATTATCAATAATAAAATTAAAATATTATTTAAATTATAAATAGTTAATGTATTAATTTTAATATAATGATAAATGTTTATATCATATAATTGAATTAATATTTCAACTACTATTTTAAATTTTTTAATTTAATATCAAATATTTTTTATAAATAACTACATCCACATTTTTTTCTTTTACTCAATTTTTATAATAATAGAAATTTAATATATATATATATATATAATTTTAGATGAGTCAAAATTAAAAAAACAAAAAATGGAGTGCGGATATGTAGCACAGACACCGACACAGACATTGATACGACACGGATACAAACACGAAGATACGTATAATATCTAAAATGTAGGACACGGGGACACGAATCTATATATTATATAATTATGAATTATATAAATTAATAATAAAGATTTATGTGCACAAGTATGTTCCAGATTATTTTTTGGAGCAGAAAAATATTTTTCATGACTGGTTCAAAAGGATTTGTTTCTTATTTTTATAATCATAATAAAAATTTGTACAATAAGTTTGAGTTTTTAGAAAATTAACGTGTTTTTTCTTTTAAAAATTGTATTAGAACCATACTAGAATTGTCAGAAATCCAACAAATACTCTTTGAATTGGATACTTCACGGATGCGTGTTCTACAAGTGTCATACGAGTGTCGGTGTTGGATACTCATATCGGACACCGACACGCCATTTAAGAGAAGTGTCTGAGCTTCATAGACGGAGAGTGATTGAAAAATGAAGGTTATTTTATTTAATATATGAGATTTGGTGTGGAAATATGTGAGCTATTTTTTTCGATTATTGTCTTAAAATAAGAAATTAAGAAAAGAGTGAGGAATCATATAAAAAGCGTACATTACTATTAATTTTAAAAAAATATTTTTTTTATTTTTTTTTAAATAATTCATATGAAATGATAAAATACTTCATTGTATTAATAAAATAAAATATATTAAATAAGGATAGAATAAAAAAAAATTATATTCACCAAAATATGTTATAACGAAGAATCCTTTTATATATAGGTATTCTTAAAAAAAAAAAATCATGTAAAAAAGTCGATCGTGAAATTTTGAACCGTTTTGTAACAAGTTACTTGAAATAAAGGTTCAAAATTCAATTCTCAAATACTTTAACTTGAAAAAAAAATTAAGTAGAGTAAACGGTTGAGACATGATTTGATTATTATTTTTTAAAATAATTTTAGTTTGGAAAATTCCACCAAATATCTTAAACTTACATGAAAGTGAGAGAGAGAGAAATTAGTTTTATTTGCAAAACATATTATATTTTTGACATGACATTAGTGTTTGAGAAGTGAGAAGGGTGTTGCACATGGGTTCCACTGCAGCTATGTTCCACTTTTTTGAGTATGGTATTAGAATGTGGGTCCACTGTATTCACCTATCTCTCTCATAATTCCAAGGTCAGAGCTTCTTCCTCCATGGATCAAGTTTCAGAGCTTAGACAGGTATGAATACGGGCTCACCCGTTTTTCATTGGCCCGTATTTGGCCCATAAAAACTAATTTGGATTGGGTTCTTTCAATAAGAAATGTGGGTTATAAAAAATGTTTTCTTAAAATTAATAAAAATAAATTTTAAATAATCTTTTTTGTTTATTTATTAAATTAACTTTTTTCTTATTTAGATAAATTAACTTATGTTATTGTTCTCGTCACACATACGTAATAATATTTGAGTAAAAAATTATTATGATCTGATTTTAAATAAAATTTTAATTTTAATTATACTAATAAAATATTTTACTAAATATATATTTTTTAAGATAATACATATAGATACATGATTATTATTGTAATTTAAAAAATAATATAATATATATATAATATATAATATTATATTATATTTAAATTTTATTATAAAAAATATTAAGTCCTACTAATGCATTAAATGAATATTAAAACATAATCAATTTATGTATTTTAAAAAGAAAAAAACATTATTAAATATTAAAAAAACATCATCAAATTTTGAGGTGTTATGAATTAGGAATTAATGGGAGTTTCTTCTTGAACATCTATGTCTTTTTCCTTGTACTCCATACTTCAAAAAAAATACTCAAATTACCCTTTGACATTTTTTATTTAATATTTTTTTTTTAATTTTGGAATGTGGAATTTAAAGACTTTCTAAGTTATAGAATCCAAAAGTTAAAATCTGTGTTTTGAATTGTATAATATTCTATATTGTATAACTCAAAATACAAATTATATTCTAGATTGTAAAATTTGAAATGAATAATTTTATAATTTTTAAAAATATGAGGTTGCATGAGAAATTGTGAAGGTGCAGAAAAAAAAATTATAATTTTTAAAATATGCGTACTAGCCTACCTCATCCCACACTTGCCCGCACGGATTGCAAATTATACGAGGTAGACCTAAATGGATCAACAGATTGAATGTCATCACATTTTTTCTTAGGAGGTAGTAGTTCGCTCCACATTTTCATCCCTAAACTTAATTTTTGTTTAACATACACGATGTCTAAAGTGATATTATGAACCAATCAACACACATGCCACTAAATATTAAATTTCAAATGTTTGGATTAATGTGACCTGAAAATGTTAATCAGTGATTTATACATATTTAAGTAAATTATTAAATAATAATATAAAAAATATATTAGTTATTTGGAAGTATCGACATAACTAAACTAGACTAGCATAAAAATTAAATGTCTACATATAAACTTAAAAAAAAAAATTAAATTATAAAGTTGGTTTTTATATATTGTACATTAATTATGACTTGATCCTTGTTTGTTTTTTTTATTTATTTATAGCATAGTTCGTGAATACTTTTAATAATTATAATTTAGTTTCTAATCAAATTTTAATACTTATAATAATTAGGACTCTGGTAAATTAATTAAGTGGAATTTTTAAATATTTTTTAATTTACATGAATTACATAAATCAAAACTTTATGAGTAACTTTTTATACATTGATAAAGTATATTCATGTTAGAATGAAAATAAAAATAATAGTAACTCAAAATTAGTTGTCATGGGCCTATTGGTAAAAAAGTTTGAAAAACAAAAATTGTTAAAGTGTTTAATCATGTAATACTATGCTCTTGTGGTATGTTATAAGAAAATAATATTAATTTCTAAATTATTATGTATGGCTTTTTTATAATGTAAAAAATTACTTTACATCTCTTAAGTGTGAAATGGATTATTTATGAAAATTTAACTTTATTTGTGCCAAAATAGTAATAGTGGTAAGAATATTATGTGGCACCTCACGATTATTTATCTTATTAATTGATCAATTACCATAATTATCCTATTATATTATTGGTAATTACTTGATGGACGTAATTACTATTACCATAAATAATTAG
>Ga0123342_1008303_pt1 | contig 13163 bp, 18 predicted proteins | sample Turbeawhitnodule_FD_89960 | JGI IMG/M metagenome (GOLD analysis project Ga0123342, IMG submission 89960) | Root nodule microbial communities of legume samples collected from Mexico - Turtle bean Mexico white nodule | ecosystem: Host-associated > Plants > Roots > Nodule | place: Mexico: Nepantla...
ACATATCATGCACCTTCAAGATCAACACCACTCTTAGGAGGATCTTGCTCACACACCTTCATAGCTTCCGCACCACTTTTTCTTACATGATTCAAGAAGACCTTCATGAAATGCCATCAATAGGTGCATTAATCTCCACTTATACAGGTGAGGAGTGGGTGAGTATAACCATGACAACTCATGAACGGTTATTCTCGGGACCTTGAGTGTTTCCTAGACCATCAAGTGATGCCCTTTCCTCTTTCCCGAGTTGAACTGCAATATCTTTGAGTGGCTAGCCTTTGACAACTCTTCCGCAGTTGTTTGGGGCGATTTTAGGATTTCCTGAATTACCGACCTCTAACGTCCTCCCTTTCCCGAACTAGCCAACTTGGACAGTAGGTTTGCTCGAGAATTTTGTTCTCTAGGGACACCCAACTCCTTCACCAGTACCATCCCTGCTATTAAGGCCTTGTACTCAACTTGGTTAATGCTCGCCTTAAATGCAAACTTGAGGGCTTGATCAATTAGGAGCCCGTTTGGTCCTTCTAGGATGACCCCAGCTTCGCTCCCTTACTGGTTAGAGGATCTATCAAACGAAAGGACCCATTGAAAATCGTTTGGATTAGGATGGGAATCCTTGGAAGAGAGCTCTACCACGAAGTCTGCATATACTTGGCCTTTGATCAACCCTCGCGGTTCGTACTGTATATCGAACTCAGGAAATTCAACCGCCTAACGAACCATCCAACCTGTAATGTCGGGCTTTTGAAGAAATTTATGGATAGGCATGTCAGTCACCACTTCCCGCTGGCCTTCTTGACCAACACTACGTTCGCCAACCACTCTGGGTATTGGATCTCCATGATGTGGCCAACGGTTAACAGCTTTTGGGTCTCTTCTCTAACGACTTGATGCCTATCATCATTGAACTTTCTCCTTCTCTAGCGGACAGGTCAAACCTTAGGGTCCATGGTGAGGTGATGACACAGGAAATTGGGGTCGATGTCAGGCATGTCTGAGGCTGACCATGCGAAGGCTCGTGCTATGACCTCGGCAATCCGGTCCTGTGTTTCTTGGCCCAAAGACTTTCCAAGCTTGAACTTCTTACCCCCGATCTCCCTCTCCAACACTTCTTCTGCGAGCGATCTCGAGACGGGTGACCCCTTATTCCCTTGGAGGTTGGGTGGTGACTGCGCACACTCCTCTCTTGGTCTTGAGCTTGTTCTCGTAGCACCTCTTGCCCTCCTTTTGGTCAGACTTCAAGGTGATCACGACTCCTTCAAGAGAAGGCAACTTCATCTTCATATGCCTCGAAGAGGCTACTGCTCCAACCCTGTTCAAAGTTGGCCTGCCCAAAAGTATGTTATAGGCTGAGGGAGCATTAACAACAAGATACCTGATGTTGGTTGTGCGGGACGTTGTGCCGTCAGTGAAGGTTGTCCTTAACTCTACATGCCCCTGCACTTCTATCTGGTTTCTCGCAAAACCATACAGACAGTCATCGTAAGGCCTCAACTGGTCAGGAGACAGGTGCAGTTTGTTAAAGGTCGACCAGAACATCACGTCGGCCGAGCTTCCCTGATCAACAAGGATGCAGTGTACTTTTCTGCCCATTGTCACCACGGAGATCACCACTGGGTCATTGTCATGTGGGACCACGTCCTGCAAGTCAGTCTTGGTGAAGACAAGGTCGGGCTCGGGCGTCTGGTCCGACCTCTGTGCTTCTACTGTCATCACTCCCCTAACGTACTTCTTATGCTGGGAGGCGATAAACCCTCCTCCAGAGAATCCTCCAACAATGCTTTTGATCTCTCCATGGATGGGCACCTCGTGCCCCTGATCTCCTGCTAGGGCCGCTGTCGTTAGGGCCCCCTGCGGCTCTTGTAGGTAGTCTTTCAAGAAACCACTCCTTACCAGCTCATCCAACTGGAACCCCAATGCCAAACAGTTGTGCAGGTTGCGGCCAACGACTTGTTGGAACTCGCACCAAGCATTTTTAATGGGGCCTAGCCTCTTATCAGTCTTTGGTGGAGGCTTTAATCTGCTGGCCACGTTGGGGATGGCAATCAGCTCCTTAAGGTCCACCTGAAAACTATGTTGGGTGGGGTGTTTTCCCTCGTGCGTGCCCTGGTTTGGGGCTTATCTTGCTTCGTAGGTGGATGTGCTCCCGGGGCTTTCTTCTTTGTTGTGGCCTCATGTATCCTCATAGGTTGAGGACAACCAGTTTCCCGAGGTCGAACAGGGCAAATGCTACCGCGTTTTTCTGTGACACAGTCCTCTGTGATGATGTGCGCCACAGCTCGACGCCTGATCTCGCAAAACGTCTTTGGGCGACATCTTATCAGCGAGTCACTTAAGGGTCCTGGCAGCACTCCCTTGCTGAAGGCATGCACCGTCATGTCTTCGTCCTTGGTGTGCAGTTTCACCACTTGTACTCCAAATAAGTTTAATAATCTTTCAATGACTCTCCCTGATATTGCCTTACGTCAAAGAGATCGTAAGAGACAGGAGGGGGAGCCCGGTTGATAATGTACCATTCTCTGAACAGTGTTGCGAATTGATCGAACGAAGTAACATGTCCGTCAGGAAGACTGATAAACCAGTCCAACGTTGTGTCTGCCAGCGTACTCATGAATAGCTTACAATGCACGACATCGGAGCCTCCTGAACGCTGTGATATGCGCCTCTGGGTCCTCTACACTTGTGAAGGTGACCTTCAGGCCTATGAACGTGGCTGGTATAACAATGTCCATGATCACCTGAGAGAACGGCATGGGGCGAGCCCTAACTAGCATTGGTAGGGCCTGCTCATCCACGATATGCTCTCTTACATTCTGTAAATTCCTGCGCAGTTCCTTACTGGTTTTGCGCAACTCTTCGTTGCTCGCTTGTGACGCGGCCAGATCGACCTGGTAACGGTCCTGATGGACTTTGGACGCCATTACCGCCTGTTGAAGGGCACGTATGGTCTCCATGAGTTATTGCATGGTGACGTTGTCCCCTCCTTCTGGCGCAGCTGAGCCTTGCCTCGTGTTCCTCATGTTCCTCATGTTGTTGGGTGGCTCTCCACACGATTGTGAATGAGACCTAGTTTTATCGGGCCCCACGGTAGGCGCCAAATCCTTGGATGAGAGCTCTACCACGAAGTCTGCATATACTTGGCCTTTGATCGGCCCTCGGGGTTCGTACTGTATATCGAACTCAGACAATTCAACCGTCCAACAAACCATCTGACTTGCAATGTCGGGCTTTTGAAGAACTTTATGGATAAGTAGGCCAGTCACCACGATCACAGTGAAGCTTTGAAAATAATGGTGAAGTCGTTGAGCTGTGAACACCACAACAAGGGAAGCTTTCTCGATGGCTTGATATCGAGTCTCTGGTCCTTGCAACACCTTGCTTATGAAATAGACTGACTTCGGGATCTCCTCCTGATCTTGAAAAATGACCGAGCTAATATCCCAATCTATTATTGAAAAATAAAAACGAATAGGGATTCCCGAAATTGGTTTACCGAGAACGGTGGGACTTGCCAGGTATTCCTTTAACTTGGTGAAAGCTCATTTGCACTCACTAGTCCACACAAAATGGTTGTTCTTCTTAAGACACTGGAAATAGGAATACCCCATATCACCATTGGCTGACAGAAAATGAGATAGGGCGGCCATGCGCCCGGTTAACTACTCTACCTCCTTCACATTAGTTGGGCTTCTCATCACTATGATCGTTGCACACTTGTCAGGGTTTGCCTCTATACCTCTTTCAATTAACAAGAAACCAAGAAACTTCCCTACTTCAACCCCGAACACACATTTATTTGGATTAAGCCTTAGATTATACCTTGCTATAGTCGTGAATAACTCTTTCAAGTCAGCCACATGTTGGTCTTCCTTTTCTGACGTGATGACCATGTCATCCACGTATGCCTGAACGTTGTGGCCGAGCATTGGTGAAAGGATTCGGTCCATGAACCTTTGATAGGTCGCGCTAGCATTTTTCAAGCCAAAGGGCATGACCTTGTAGCAGTAATTGACGACCTCAACCATAAAAGTTGTCTTGCACTCGTCCCTCGGATGCATATGAATTTAATTGTACCCCGAAAACGCATCTAGAAAAATTAACATATGACATCCTGAGGCATTGTCTACCAAGGAGTCTATGCTCGGTAGGGGGTAAGAATCCTTGGGACAAGCCTTATTCAAGTCAGTGAAGTCAACACACATCCTCCACTTCCTGTTTTCCTTTTTTCACCAACACAACAGTTTCCAACCTCTCAACGTATTGGATCTCCCTGATGTGGCCAACTGTAAAGAGTTTCCTAGTTTCTTCTTGGATGACGAGACGTTTCTCTTCATTGAACTTTCTTCGTCTCTGGACCACGGGCTTGACATTTTCATCCATGGTAAGTCGATGGCACAAGAAGTCTGGATCTATTCCAGGCATGTCGGCAGAAGACCATGTGAAAGCGTTTATATTCACTGATATAACCTCGACTATTCTATTCAATCCTCTAACTCTTTGTCCAACGAGGTGCCAAACTTGAATTTCTTCCCCTTTATCTCTCTCTCTTGAACCTCTCCAGCAGGTCCAAGTCGTCTTTCATCACTAATATATGCCTTTGCTATCCACCTTGGCTCTCCTGCTTGGGCGGTAATTGTGTAGGATCCCCTACGATTTTTCAAACTGCTCTCATAGCACTTTCGTGCCGTCTTTTGATTGACCTTTATAGTAATTACCCCTCATTTCGACGAGTGCAACTTCATCTTCATGTGGGCGGTCGAGGCTACCACACCCAACCTATTCAAGGAGGATCGCCCCAAAAGAAGTTGTATGCAGAGGATGCATTAACGATGATGTACTTGATAGTAATCGTTATGGCTGCATTTTCATATGAGAAAGTTGTCCTTAACTCAACGTATCCTCGCACTTCCACCCGGTCTTCTACAAACCCGACCAGGCAACCACCATAAGGCCTTAACTGATTAGGGGATATTTTTAAATTTGTGAACGATTCCTAGAACATCACATCGACCAAGCTTCCTTGGTTGATCAGGACCCTGTGCACCTTTCGTCCTACCGTGACAACAAATATCACCACCGGATCATTCTCATGGGGAAACACATCCTCCAGGTTGGAACTTGTGAAATAGAGGGATGGCTCTACAGGGCGGTCATACCTCCTTGTATCCAGGGACATCACAACTCGTGCATATAGTTTGCGTTTGGAGGCCGAGTTCCCACCTCCAGAGAATCCTCATGTGATGGTGTTCAACTCCTCATGGATTGGAGTTTCATGCGCTTGGTCCCCGGTCATAGCTTCTCCTCTTGGTTTCTTCTGGTTGGCCTCAAGATACTCCTTTAAGAAACCTTCTTTGACTAAACTGGCCAATTGGTAACTTAGGGTTATGCATCGTTCGACGCTATGTCCAAATGCCCTGTGAAATTTGTACCAGGCATTTCTACGAGATCCCAAGAATCGATCTGTCTTTTGGGGAAACCTTAGCTTATCCGCTACCCTTGGCATGCTTAAAAGCTTCTTACAGGATACTCGAAATCTGGGTCTGATCGTCGTCTCCTCCATGGCTTTTGTCACAAGCTCATCCTTCTTAGCAACGTACGGGATATACCTCAACTTTCTTCTCTTCCCGGTGGAGGCTTCATTGCTCCTACTGGAACAATCTCGGTCATTTTCCTTGTGCCTGGGTTTCTTCGACCATGAGTTGCCATTTTTCCTGAGCATGACCTTTTCAGCTTCAATATGGGCGATAGCCCGTTGGCGCACCTCAGAGAATGTCTCTGCCGAGTTCCTGATTAGCGAATCATTGAATGGGCTTGTTGTCATCCCTTGTACGAAGGCGACGACCACCATCTCCTCATCCTGTGTTTGAAGTCTTACTGATACTGCACAAAATCTATTCAAGTATGCCTTGAGCAACTTCCGTTCACTTTGCCTGACATTGAATAGATCACACAATCGTGGGGGGTTGACCCTATTTGCTGAGAATTACTTTTTAAACATTTCAGAGAACTGAGGGAAATAAGTGATATGACCATCCGGGATCCCACTAAACCATTACAGGACTATCCTTGTGAATGTACTTAATAACATCTTACATCGAGTTGCGTCATACCCCCTAGAGAGGATCATTTGAGCTCTAAATGCCTTTAGATGATTCTCAGGATCATCTACACCATTGAAAACGACGATCTTGGTTGTTATGTAATAGGATGGCATCAGCTCGTCCATAATTTCTCAAGAAAACGACCTGGGGTCGTCCCTTGATGACAAATCTGGGGAACATTCCCATGCGTGATGTCGACCTTGCTGATGCAAGCTCCTCTGCAATTCCTCGTTGGTCCTGCGCCAACTCCTCATTGGCCTTTTCATGCTCCTCCATAGTTATTCGGTAGGCTTCAATCTCTGCCATAAGGCGTGCCAGAAGGCGCTCTTGGTCAGCTCAAACCTCAGCTTGTAGCCGTTCTTGCTCTGCCTTGGCTTCTTCTCGAACTCGTTCCTGCTCTCGTCTATATTCCTCGTTTGCCTCCTAGAGAGCCATCGTGATCTCCTTGATTTGTTGCAAGGCCGGGACCTCGCTTCCTTCAGATCTCAACGGTCCTTGCCTCGTGTTTCTCATCTCGCAGAATGCTCGGTCGCAAATGTGGATGAGATCAAGTTTTATCGGGCCTCACGATGGGCGCCAAATGTTCTCACCGACTGACTTCGGTCGGTCTCTGAGTTGAGTTCCACTTTGACTTATCTCCACTTGGTGCTCCAAAACGTTGCTCCACTGGGATAAAGGGGGCTCTACCTGTTGATCACACTCTGATGATCAAGTCAGTGAGAGCATTCAAACTATAAATTTGCTTCAGTCTAGAGTATTAAAAAAGCATACCTTTATTCGGGGTCTCAAACTGCTTTTATAGACATTCTTTCAACAATTTTTATCAATGAGAATATAATCTTAACATCCAGAATATAATCTTCAACAACAGTAATATCTTTCCACAATAATTTGTTTACCATGTACTTGTTACTTTTGGGTACAAAGATTCTTAACCGCTTTTACTTGCATTTAATAATATACTTCAACTAATTCAATTATTCCTTCTGTTATTTTTAATTATCTTTTCCACGTAAACTTACTAAAAGACCAAGGCTGACCTTGTAATGAACTTTTGGGCCCATACCCGACCTAGGACAAGCTAGGCATAACTTATACAATCGAGCTGACCATATTTAAATGTTTGGAGCTGAGGTCCCGAGCTCTCTTGAAGAATACAAGAATTAACAATAAAAAATTTGTAGTATGTGAGGATTTTAATTATTTCATACATATGAGAGTAAGTAGTATGCAAACGTATTCTATTTAGAACTACAAAAATTGAATCGAAATTAGCTTTTTAAACATGTATAGAGGGACTTCATATTTGGAAAGGGGAAAAACTAGTTTAACATTTGTATCATTAGTAAAATTATCTATACTAAGCCGTATCTGTATTAGGGAAGAAACCGCGAACATCAAAATTGGATAATTACTCAAAAATAATATTATATACCATCGGTTCAAAATTATATACCCACACATTTGCATTGTTTTTAGTGGAAATTTTGCAAAAAAAAAAAATATATAAGAATGTCACAATTTAAAAAATATTAATATAGATAATTCTTTGATCAACACGAATGTTATTCGATCCCTAATTTTATGTTTCACACACACAAACAAAATAATTATTTCTTGAAAGAAAATCTAATTAAATGAGAAGTTGAATTGTAATTTTGAAGATGTATCCTACTTACACTTGTTTTTGGATTCATTCCTTATTTTTCTTTATTTTTATGAGTTTTAAGTATTTTATTCCTTATTTTACATACCCTCACCTTGACTTCCATTACATTTCATTTGAAGTTCTCTTGATCACTGATTGCATGTTATTCAATTGTTGTGGATATTAGAGTCTTGTTAAGCTTATGGTAGTATTTTCTTGCATGAATGCTTTAAGTGAAAATGCTAACCTAAACACTTGAGAGTGGGAGAGTGTTTGATGAAAAATTGTATTCTTGATTCACCCTTTAATTTAAGTTATCATTTTATTTGATGAAATACAAATTTTTTCATTCAATATTTTTTTATTCCTTGAAAGTTGTGTTTTGCTTACTACTATGCATTCCTTGAGTGTATTGTTAATTTGTCACAAAACTATTCTTTCTACTATTCAAAAGTGTTTTGCCCAATAGCGAAAAAAGATAAGTGTGAGAGTATTTAATGATTCACACTTAGAACATCTAATATTGGCCTAATTAAACTGTAATTGAGAGTAAAAATCATTGTTTTAATTAGAATTCACATAATTGGACTAAATTGGATCTTAATTATTGTACCGATCAGTCCTCGGTCATTGATGTCAGAGAAGACATCAGACATCGGACATCAGAGTCTGATAGTAATGGTGGGTCCCACAAGCAATATGAGTTAACATGAAGTTAACTCCAGATACTGAGAAAAAGCCTAAGTCATGAGGGATCCATGCACATGGGGTGTATAGCGCATTCGAGCGCGACACAAGTAAACAATCCTTGGAGGCGCTAAGGCCCGTTAGGGTTAGGGTTTCCAAGGGAAGACTGCATGCATGGCACGTGAATACTTAGGGCACCCATAGAACAGATGGCCCCGCAGCATAGGTGCATGAGTTGGTACCTTGACGGTCATACTGTTAGTCGTTGCATTCTGGTAAAGGGAAGTCTTATGTGCTAGATTATCCAAAGATTGTGTAATAGCGGCGCACGGACGTTTCCCCAGCAACACTAGATGTGGGTAACATAACATAAGTAAACCCTAGCTACAACCTATATAAAGGATGGTAAAAACCCTAGCAAGGTACATCGTTTCTAAGACTGAAACTACTTTACACACTTATTGTTTCTTTGCCCCAATATTAACCTGGGCGTCGAAGTGCAAATGGTCGCTAAGGCATCCCCTTTGTCTTTGCAGGTGAGAGATTCTTCAACCCAAGAAAGTTTGATTCTCATGCGGAGACAGGCGGGCCAGAAGCTACCGTTCGAGTCAACGACAATCAAGTCAACCGGCGAGAACATTTGGCGCCCACCGTGGGGTCTGATAAAACTAGGTATCACTCACAATCATGTTAAGAGCTTACTAGCAATATGAAGAGTATGAGACAAGGATATGTTGTGCCCCAGGAGGGGACAACGTCACCATGCAACAACTCATGGAACCTATGCGCACCCTCCAGGAGGTCGTAGCGGCGTCTAAGGTCGACCAAGAGCGTTTCAGGTTGACCTAGCCGCTTCACAGGCAAGCAACGAGGAGCTGCACAAAACCAATGAAGAACTGCACAGGAGTTTGCAATAGGCGGGGGAGCGCGCAGTAGATGAGCGTGCCCCGCCCACACCACCTAGGGCACGCCCCATGCCGTTCTCTCAGCAATCATGGATGTTGTGTTACCAGCCACTTCCATGGGCCCGAAATTCACCTTCATAGGTGTAGAGGACCCAGAGGCACACCTCACAGCGTTCCACACCCAAATGATGCTTACAGGAGGTTCTGATGTTCTGTACTGCAAGCTATTTATGAGCATGTTGGCAGGCGCGGCGTTGGAATGGTTCGTCAGTCTCCCTGATGGACGCATTACTACCTTCTACCAATTCTCAATGTTATTCAGAGAACAATACCTTGTCAATAGGGCTCCCCCTCCAATCTCTTACGATGTCTTTGACATAAAGCAGTACTAGGGAGAGTCCTTGAAAGAGTTCTTGAATAGGTTTGGGTTCCAAGTGGTGAGGCTAAACACCAAGGATGAAGCCGTGACGGTGCAGGCCTTCACCAAAAGGGTGCTGCCAGGGTCCTTCAGTAATTCACTGATTAGATATTGCCCGAAGACGTTCTCCAAGATCAGGCGTCGGGCTATGGCGCACATTGTTGCGAAAGATCGAGTCACAAAGAAACGCAGTAGCATTGTCCCCATCTGACCTCAAGCAACAGGTCGACCTGAACCCATGAGGGTGCATGAGGCGACTATAGAGAAGAAGGCCCCGGGGAAGCAGCAACCCTACGAGACCGGGAAGCCCCAGACTAGGGCACACACAAGGGAGGACGCGCTCCCCAGGCATAATTTTCTAGTAGAGTTAAAGGAGCTGATTATTATTCCTAACATAGTGGAAAGATTGAAGACACCCCCAAAGACTGACAAAAGGTTGGGGCCTAGCAAGAACGCTTGGTGCGAATTTCACCAAGCCTATGGCCACGCTATATGCAACTGCTTATCACTAGGGTACCAGTTGGACGAACTAATGAAGAGCGGATTCTTGAAGGACTACCTCCAAGAGCCGCATGGGGCTCAGGCGTTAGCAGCCTCGGAAGGTAATCAGGGGCACGAGGTCCCCATTCATGGTGAGATCAACACCATCTCTGAAGGATTTTCAGGAGGAGGATGCACCGCCTCACAGCGGAAGATGTATGCGCGAGAGGTGATGGCAGTAGAGGTCCAGGAGGCATATCAGACTCCCGATGTCGACCTCGTCTTCACCAAGGTCGACCGCCAAGACGTCATTCCACAAGAAAATGATCCGGTGGTGATCTCGATAGTGAACACAGGAAGGAAGGTGCATCGCGTCCTCGTGGACCAGGGAAGTTTGGCCGATGTGATGTTCTGGTCAACCTTCAATAAGCTGTAGTTGTCTCCAGACCAGTTGAAACCTTACACCGGTTGCTTATACGGTTTTGCTGGAGACCAGGTAGAAGTGTATGGGTACATAGAGATGAGGACGACCTTCACAGATGGCACAACTTCACGCACGACAAATATCTGGTACCTCATTGTTAACGCCCCATCAGCCTACAATATACTTTTGGGTATACTTGCTTTGAACAGGATTGGAGCGGTGGCCTCTACGAGGCACATGAAGATGAAGTTGCCTTCCCTCGAGGGCACAGTTGATAGAAACCGTCCAGCCACACACAACCCCATAATAAGGAGGATGAAGACCTAGAGGTTGTTTATTGATTTAATTGCAAATATGGGTCTAATTGGGATTTTGTTAATTTTTGTAGGTTCAATCAAGAGGACAACTCTAGGGTGAAGGAATGTACAAACATATCCAAGAAGACCTCCAACTCATCAAAACATAAATTAGAGCTTTGGTAAGAAGAACACAAGAAGACTGAGTTTTTGCTGACTAGTCAACATTATTTGTGAGTCAAGCTTTAGCTTAAATAAATTGTATAAATTTGTTTAGGATTTCATGGGCCATGTATTGAGCCTAGTAGCATAAAGTAATTAGACCAAATATTTGGGCGAAGTAATATAGGTTTTTGGGCTTGTATTTGGGCCAATAGTAAAATATGACTAGTTAGGGTTAAAAGTGACTAGTTAGGTTAAACCGTCTAGGGCATATTGGAGAACAAAAATACCTTGGCATGGAGCACATGGGCGTCCACATGGCAACATAGGAGTGGAGAGGATTTAGCATGGAAGGTTTGAGCTAAACATGGAAAGCATTACTCTACATGGCACCTTCTCATTTGAGAGTTTTATTTTGAATTTTAAACTTTTGGCTCCAAAATGTTCAGCCCTCTCTCCTATAAATTGAGGTGCTTGGCTCTCATTTTGTAAGATTAATATAATAGTGAATTGCTGCCATATTTGAGCCAATTTCACTTCTTGTCAAAAATCTCTCAAGGTTAGACTATTGATCTTCAAAATTCAACACTACCAAAGAGAGATGGCCTCACCACTTTCATTCCCTACCTAGCATGCACCTCCAAGGCCACCACACCTCTTAGGAGGGCCTTGACCGTAGACATCCATTGTGCTTCCGCCATTTCCACCAACAAAAACTCCAAGCATGAAGGCAATTCTCCATCAACGGTGATCACTATCAAGTATGATCAGAAGGAGGCTAAGAAGTGCTACAAGAATAGCCTCAAGACGAGAGGAGTGTTCGTTATTACGACCCAGCCTCCCAGGGAAGAAGTGGTCACCCGCGCAGAGATTTCCTGGGAGAGACGGCCTGAACCTGCAAAAGAGGTGTTGGATAGGGAGATCGGTGGAAAGAAGTTTAAGCTTGGCAAATCCCTAGGCCAAGAGACGCAGGACCCGATCGTTGAAGTCATAGCGCGACACTTGGATGCTTTTGCATGGTCTGCCTCGAACATGCCTGGCATAGATCCTGACTTCTTGTGTCATCGTCTCACCATGGACCCGCAGGTCCGACCTGTTTGCCAGAGAAGAAGAAAGTTCAATGACGAGAGGCGTCAGGTCATTAGAGAAGAGACACATAAGTTGTTGAGCGCTGGCCACATCAGGGAGATTCAGTACCCTGAGTGGTTGGCGAACGTGGAGTTGGTGAAAAAGGCTAGCGGAAAGTGGAGAATGTGCATCGACTTCACATACCACAACAAGGCCAGTCCGAAGGACTCCTACTCGTTACCCAGTATTGATGATTTGGTAGACAGCGCATCCGGTTGCAGACTACTCAGTTTCCTGGATGCCTTTTCTGGTTACAACCAGATCAGGATGCACCCCAGGGACGAGTGCAAGACAGCGTTCATGACGGAGCTGTCTTGCTATTGTTATAAGGTGATGCCCTTTGGGCTTAAGAATGCAGGTGCGACCTACTAGAGGCTGATGGACAGAGTACTAGCGCTCATGATAGGGCGAAATTTCCAAGCATATGTGGATGACATGGTGGTCACCTTCCAACAGAGGGAGCAGCATGTAACAGATTTAGAAGAGCTATTCACCACAATAGCTAAGTACATGTTGAAGTTGAACCTTGAGAAATGCGTGTTCGGGGTAGAAGCAGGCAAGTTCTTGGGTTTCCTACTCACTGAACATGGGATAGAGGCGAATCCTGAGAAGTGCACTGCGATCATAGCAATGAGGAGCCCGATCTCAGTGAATGGGGTGCAGCAGTTGACAGGGCGCATGACCACCCTGTCTAGATTCGTGTCAGGAGGAGGAGACAAGGGGCATCCCTATTTTCAGTGTCTGAAGAGGAATAGCAGGTTCATATGAACTAGGGAGTGCGAACAAGCTATGATGAGAATCAAAAAGATGTTATCAATAGAAGAAATGGACAAGGGCCAAAGCATTTAAAGTTCTTCTTATTAGTCTTTGCAAAAGATGAGGCCCAAGCCCAAAGCCCAAGCCCAAGCCCA
>Ga0123342_1008304_pt1 | contig 13162 bp, 9 predicted proteins | sample Turbeawhitnodule_FD_89960 | JGI IMG/M metagenome (GOLD analysis project Ga0123342, IMG submission 89960) | Root nodule microbial communities of legume samples collected from Mexico - Turtle bean Mexico white nodule | ecosystem: Host-associated > Plants > Roots > Nodule | place: Mexico: Nepantla...
AGACTAAGCTACACTTTGTTGGGCCTTCTTGGACGTCACCCTTCTTGGATGTCAACTCTCTTAGACGCTCCTTGTGTGGCCTAGACGCTTCTTGTGGGTGCCCTCTATGCAAGGTTGGTCCTAAACGCTCTCTTGGTTGCCTTTCATGCAAGGTTGGTCCTAGACGCTCTTTTGGGTGCTCGGTCCTCTTCCATCAGATAAGGTGTTGCACACATTATGTATTGAATATTATTTTTCATATGTTAGTAACTCTTACGAGTCGAGTTACGATCTTTTATCTCCTTTTCGATCCTTTTACGAATTATGAGTTTGACAACATTGTTTAGTACAATATGGTTAATTTCATCCCTAATATTGTATCTTTGAGCAAGTTGTTGGTTATATTTTATGTTACCAATCATGTCATTTTTTATGGTCAAACCTATTCCTCTTTTTTGAATGACTTTGAATTGTGAATAAGTAAAATGTTAATTAGTTTCTGTTACAGGGTGCATCAATTGTCTAGGTGGCCTAAGTCACAATCGATTTGCAATGCTTGGGTTGCGACACTCTTAACTAGAAAGAGTTGTGCCTTGATATTAGAGCCAATAATTGGTATTAAAGCTAGGGTCATGAGTTCTATTCCTAGTGGGACAATTGTTTAGGAAGATATTGTTGCGGGTTGCACAATTATCCCATGGTGTAGACTAGGTGAGTTGAGTTACAATTGAAGAGTTTGATTCCTAGTAGGACAATTGCTAAGAAGGAGATTGTTGCAGGGTGCTTCAATTGTCTTGTGATAGAGGTTAGGTGGGCCAAATCACAATCGAATCGTGACACTTGGGCTACTATTCTCTTAACTAGAAAGAGTTGCACCTTGGTTATAAAATATAAGTTTTGGCCTAATGGTAAGCACTCGATCCAACAATTTCTTCCTACTTTCTGCAAAAAAGTTAATAATGATGAACCATCAACAATAATTGCTCAAATACATTCCAATTGCGCTCACATCCTGATGAGCTACATGTCACCTTAAGATATTTATTCCTAGTGTGTTCAAGTTTGGAGTTGTGTGACCATAATTCTTCCACCATTGAGCTATAAAAACAAAGAAAGTAACTTAATTTAATCTCTATAACTTGGCGCAACTTAGAACACTTAGAATAACTTCTATTAAAGTGTTGAAGTGTCTCATCTAGATCTGTGGCCTTTCTTGATTCTTTGGCAAAATCATCACTAAAGATTTCACTTCCACTTTTATAAAGGGAAACTAAGTTTAAAAAAATTTGTTGCTCATATTTATTTGGCACAAACCACTTGTCTACGCATACAACCCATTGGTAACTTCCAAATCATATTCCATTCTTGGGTTGTTATAATAGAATTATGGTTTCAAAAAGTGACCAACAACATGCAATGGGCGATGAAGTTTATATATGTCCATCTATTATCAATAATAGTAAATACATTCTTGTATTTAGTTTCATTGTAATTGAAAGACTTCATTATTGTTTCCTTAGCCTTCTCTATTATGTATCATATATATAACCCATAACTGTGTTTCTTTACACATCCATAAGGCAAAGTACATAAATAAAAGGAGTCATGATTTTGAGAGTAAAAATCACATGATTCCAAAATGAAGGCAAAGATAATTTTTTGTAGCTTCTCTCTCCTTAGCTTCCTTAGGTAACCTGTTCTTGCTCCATTCATCTAAGGTGAACAACTTTCTCAAATTTCCTTTCTTTTTATGCAACCTTTGTGATGATAAATAAGTAGTAGCAAATGGTGTAACCACATGCCTTCTCAATTCCCTCTTATTTGTGAATTGTGTCAACAAACTCAACTACAATGGCTATAGATAAAGCCAACAAGACTAACTCCCCTTTAATTTTCTTTTTTAGTTAAGGAAACTTCCTAATGTCTTCAAACATCAAATCTATGCATGGGTTGCACAAGGAGTCCAATATAGATGGGGTCTTTTCTCCTCCAACACCTTACCAGCTAACACATAATTGCTTTTATTATCTGCTATATCTGGAACAATATTCTCTTTTTCAATCTACTCCACAAGGGCATCAAGCATCTCAAATAACTTTTCACTTGTCTTCACAAATTTGGTGGCGTCATTATATTTCACATACATTGTTCCTACTCGAGAGTTCACCAAAACATTAATAAAATATTATTGCTTCTGGTCACTCCATGCATCTAACATAATAAAACAATTATATTTTCTCAATTGCATTTTATGATCTTTCAATAATTTCTCAGTGTAATCGACCTCCTTGTTGGGTAGTGGAACTCTAATTTCATAATTTGTAGGAGTTGGCGAATTTGGTCCCATAAGCATTAATAACATCGATCATATCTTGAAAGCCCTTCAATCTTATATGGTTGAGTGACAAGTGTACTTGGTACAAAAAACGGGCAATATATTGATGCATTGATGCCTTTAAATTTTTGTCAGATGCATCTTTGGTACTAGCTTGTGTTAGTTTCTCCTTTTTTCTCTTCTCTATTGCAATAGTTGGATTTCTACAAAAAATATCATTGGCCGCTTTTTTATCACCACTGTTGTCCCCTTATCATTTCTAGATATGGAAATTTCAGCTTCATCGTCACTCATTATTATCATCAGCCGCACTATGTGTAGGATTTATAGAGGAGGTGGGCGCTTTTTATTTATTTATTTTAAATAATTTCCAAAGCTCTTCTCAGACATTCTTTGAAGTCTTGGTGCAAGTTGTAACATTTCCCTTACTTGCCATTTGCTGTTCTTTCGTTCTTGTAATTCTCCCTTTCATAATTTTTCCACAACAATTACAAATTGCATCTAAGATTGATTCATCCATCAGATGACAATGTTTCCAACCCAAGTCATTTTATTGGATGTTCTTGATCTACCTTGTTCAATTTCCATGGGTTGCTGAAAAATAGGTGATCAAAGGTTTTAGATATTCATAGAATAAGCATTGAGTGGAAAAGAAGAAGAGAAAAAGAAGTTAGGGTGGGTGGGTGGTGCCTGATCAAGAGGAAATATAAAGAAAAAAGAAAGAGGATTTGTGGTGGAACTAAAGGTGGATGTAGCAGCAAGACAATGACAACAAGAGGGAGATGCCAAGATGACAGAGGTGTGAGACAGTGGTGGCAGGACAGCAATGATGCTGAGTGGGACTGTGGTGCCGTTGCACTGGAATCAGAGGAGGCTGCAGCAGCGTGGGGTGAGTGAACTAGAGGAGATTGAGGTGAGGCGCATCTGGTTATTTTTTGATGTTGTTTGGGTTTGGGTTGGGTTGTATGGCCCAACCTTTTTCAAAAGAACTTATTGGACGGACCCAATATGTATAACCTGGAAATAGAGCATATAAGCCACTACTTCATGATGTCCAATGCGGTTGCCATGAGCCACTATGCAAAACCAATTTGCCACTGCCATGTTGTGGTGCTGCCATGGCCCTTTTTCAATAATGCTGGATACATCTATCATAAATTATCTAGGTTACTTGGAAAAAATAAACATTATAGAAGCTAACATATCTATGAAAATATTCCTATTTCCAACAGAGGATTTGAGAACACATTGGATAGACCAGATTTTCAAATAGAATTATATTGCTTCAGGATCATATATGTTATAATTTATTAATTACCCTTATTTATTTAATTAACTGAGAAACATATAAATTATTAATTTAATACAGTACAAGATTGCACAGAAGCTTGTATATCATTTATAATCTATATCAGCCAAATCTTGTTTATAGAGAAATTTGCTGTGTGGAAGTTGGGTTTTGGTTCAAAATCTCAATGTGTGATCTATAGTTCATAACAAAGTTTTGGTACTCTCTCTTTGAACACATGCTAAATATATTTTTTTACAAAAGACTGCAGAGGAAGTTAGTTTTGCTGCAAATGGAATAACTGCAGCTGGGTTGAGGGCTTTCGATGGCGTTCTTCAATCAAACATCACTTTGAAGACTCTTGATCTTTCAGGAAATCTAGTTGAAGATGAAGGTGCCAAGGTCAGTCCCAAGTGTTTCTCTGAATTCAGGATTTGGGTTCATTATTGTTACAGTTCCTTTATTTTATATAATTATTTGAAAGGTCCTCAAAACATATGTTAGGATGATTTTTATGAAAGTTGTGTGTTTATACACTTATGTCAATAACACACTTATGTTCATACACATATGTTTTTGTTAGACAAGAGCCATTTGGGCTTTTAAATGTGGCAGTGTACTTGCCAACATACATGAAGTTCAACCTTTATTTAGTAATTGGGGTGACATCTATTGACCAGTTGGTCACTCAGGCTTTGATACCATGCTCATGATAGATTATAACGATTTAGATAAAGGCTCATGCATTTATTTATATTAGAGGTCCTTATTTTCCTTTATTAATTCATAATCTCCATTATTGTTGTTGTTAATGTTGTTCTTGTTCTTATTATTAAGAGTAAAAAAATTCTTGCTACTTCTTACATGCTTCTGGAAGATGGAGCAATTATGAAAATCCCGCTCTTTGTTTTGATCAAGTGCAGTCTTAGTTTATTTTTTTGAACTCTGATATCTCAAAAATGAAAACTTTGTAATGAACTATTCAATTTACATTCTTATTTCTATGTCCGAATAATGTGAAGGAAGGTGGACATCTAGGGGTGGCATGGTAGGCTAACAGCTTGCGATACCTTTGCTTATATAATTCTAGACTACTTTTTCTTTAAACAAGTCATTAAAATTGTTGGCATCGGGCTTTGTTATTGACTGGTCCTGTAATTATCCTTGTTAGCCTTCTAAAATTTCATAATTATTACTGTTGCACAATAAATTGAGTTTGATGTGTATAAATAGCATCTCTGTATTTGCTATTTTTCTTACGTTTATGAGGGTTGTTTTCAATCAAATATAATATTGAATATTATACAAGAAAGAACAAGTCAAATATTTTATTGGAGCCTAGTTAACTGTTTTAGGGTACTATAACTCCTTTGGAATAAGTTCAATCTGTTGCGTATCATTCTTGTGGCTAGTTAGGTATCCATTCAAGTGCAGAAGAGGAGTACAATGGATTATTATAAAACTGACATACATACATAGCCATATTTGTTCACTGAGTGAGCTTGTGTAATCTGCAATCCTATATCAAGCATATGCAGGATGGCATGAATAGCTATGTATGAGCTTGTGTAATCTGCAATCCTATATCAAGCATATGCAGGATGACATGAATAGCTATGGCGCAAAGATCCCCTCTGAAACTGTAATTCCTAGTATATATTCATTTCTCTTTTGCCATAAAGAACCACGGTGTAAAGATTAAGAAGCTTATAGCTTACGTAGCTAACCATGATGATTATTAGAATTGTGTTTGAGATATGTTTATAACCCATCTCTATCCTCTCTCAAACAGATAAAAGACTATAACTTTGTTGACAGTTAGTGCTGATCATTGATTCATTGTCATACACTTATGTATAAATATTGTTTTTAACTGTTGACTCTTAATATCCTTGTTCACTCTTCACAGTGCTTATGTGACATATTGGCGAATAACTCTAGCATTGAGAAGCTCCAGTTAAACAGTGCTAACTTGGGTGATGAGGTTAGCTTGGTGATTCGTATTTGTCATAGAATGGCTACCAAATGGAACTAAGAAATGCTAACTGTATTATGCAGGGTGCAAAAGCTATTGCTGAAATGTTGAAGAAAAATTCAAGTTTGCGGGTTCTTGAACTGAACAATAACATGATTGAATATTCTGTATGGAATTTACCTAAGCTTATTCTAAGAGCGTAGAAGTGAGTGTCCAAATATTATTTTAATTTCTTTCTTGGAAATGGAGGCAGGGATTTTCAAGTCTGGCTGGAGCACTTCTTGAGAATAACAGTATACGAAATATACATCTTAAGTGAGTAAGATTGTCACATTAAGTATTCTCCCCAAAATTTTGAAGAAGTAGCAGTTTAATTTATGATCTTCATGCTTTTGATGCTACAATTCCCTTGGAATTGTTTTTGAGTAGATCTTTATGCTCATTACTTTATTCTTTTCCTCTTTTGTGAATTCTTCCAACATTATCACTATTCAAGTGGCAATTATGGTGGTGCTTTGGGGGCTAATGCATTGGCTAAAGCACTTGAGAGCAACAAGTCGTTAAGGGTACTATTCTTGTTTTCTTTTGGATGAAATGCTCAACATTTCATTCACTCTTTTAAGTTCTTGGTATAGCTTTCAGAATTCCCACCTTTTCCACTAGATCTAGTTATCTTATCCAGTACCAAAACATGTACTGTATAGAACACAATGTTATCATGAATTTTCATACAGAACATCTGAAATTCCAAAACGTATCTTGGAAAAATTGAGAGCTAACGCTTCAACATTTATGATCTTGTCACAATTACAAAATGTTGCTGCATCTTCTAGAAAAATATTTGGCTGCAGCTTAAACAATAACTATTTACCCTGAACTTTAATATATGGACAGGAACTTCATTTGCATGGAAATTCTATTGGAGATGAAGGAATCCGATCTTTGATGGCGGGATTATCTTCACATAAAGGTTAACTTGTACTAATGTCTGATCTTGACTGTCATTTATGCTTCCACAATTCCACTTTAGTGTTATACAATTAACTGACAAGCAGTATTTGTTCTAAAGGGAAACTTACACTTCTAGACATAGGCAACAACTCGTTAACAGCTAAAGGTGCATTCCATGTCTCTGAGTATGTTAGGAAGTGCAGAAGCCTGTTGTGGTTGAACCTTTACATGAATGACATTGGTGATGAGGTATTCTGTCCCCTATTTCACACGAGATTATAAATCTTGATATTGTGTCACAGTGTGAGGTCATACAGTAATTAGGATCCTTAAGATGTTTAAGTATTGTTTTTTCCATAACTTATCAGTATAATTTGCATGCCATTCTGTCAAAATATCACGTATATGATGCATAAACTACCAAGTATATGAATAGTAAATTGATGTGTATAACTCAGAATAATCATGCGTCACCGTGTATGTCCAAATTGCAATACCTGCGAAAACTTATGTTTTGGTTTTCCCGCAGTAACAACTGCTACAACAAAATTAATAGTTCTGCAAAGACAGATTTTTAAGAGGACAGTGAGTTCTGATTATATTCATTAACTGGTTGTGTATAATTTTCAGGGAGCTGAAAAAATTGCAGCTGCTTTAAAGGAAAATCGGTCAATAACAACATTGGATCTGGTAAGAAGAGATCCTATTTTGCTTCCTTAATGTTTTCTCTTTGTACATGGCTTGTTACTCCCCTGCTCTGGTCATTTAACAAAAGAAAAAACAAAAGCATCGAGGCTGTAATGTAATACTATTGCTTGGGACATGACTTGTCTGAGTGCAAATATTGCAGGGTGGAAATAACATTCGTGCTGGTGGTGTTAATGCCGTTGCTCAAGTTTTAAAAGATAATTTAGTTATTACCACTGTAAGCCTCATCAGTTATTTAGTTTCTCATCTTTGTCTAATTGTCTTTTCTATACGCTAATACAGATTTTGTCTCATTCTTAGTTGGAGCTTAGTTATAATCCCATTGGACCAGACGGAGCAAAGGCCTTGGCTGAAGTCCTTAAGTTTCATGGGAACATAAAAACCCTTAAGCTTGGTTGGTGCCAGGTAAACTTTTTTCCATGAACTACCCGTCAATTGTTTGTTATAACTTTTATTTGTAACACAGAATAACTTTATAGATAGGAGCAAAAGGGGCAGAGTTCATTGCAGATGCTTTAAAATATAATACCACAATATCAATTTTGGATTTGCGAGCGAACGGACTACGAGATGAAGTTTGTTTTCAGTACCTTGAATCATTTTTCCCTTTAATCTCTTTTTTCCTTCGCCACTCAATCTGAGTATGTTATTATTTTATGAATCAACTACTGCAGGGTGCACAAAGCCTGGCTCGCAGCTTGAAAGTGGTTAATGAAGCTTTAACCTCTCTAGATTTAGGATTTAATGAAATAAGGGTACGGATGTTGTTTTTTTTGGTTCCTAAAGAAATTATATTGTCTCTAATGTTGTCTGATTCACAGGACGATGGAGCTTTTGCTATTGCTCAAGCACTGAAGTCTAATGATGATGTAGCTGTCACATCCCTTAACATTGCAAGTAATTTCCTTACAAAATTTGGGCAGGTGATGTATATTGTGGTATTGCTATTATTTTTGCTCAGTTCTACCGTTCATTTTATTTTATTTTCATGCGTCTGAATATACTTCACATGTAGGGTGCCTTGGCTGATGCAAGAGACCATGTCTTGGAGATGACCGAAAAGGAAATCAACATCTTCCTCTAGAAGACATTATATTCTGCAATAATATTTTTTTAGAAACTAGAGCAATTTTTTAGTTTAATTTTGCATATATGCTGCCGGCAAGTACTGGTAAGAACTCGTCATATCAAAATTTTGAGTTCTAACCATTTCATTGAGGGAAATATAGAAATTTGTGTGCACTGAAGCCTTGAATTGTTGATCTTGAAACCGTTACAACGGTTGGATGATATAGTTGACAACAATAGTGATAGCTTATCATGCAAAGGTACCACGTGTAGGTGTAGTTTACCTTTGCCAGCAGTAGATTTTTCCTCGTACCTTAGTTGGCAAATTATGTAGAGTTGTCAAATGGAAGTTTTAAGATCATTTTTGTATAATTGATTTATTATGTGGCTAATTTTGTTGCATTCCAGCGTGTGGGCGGATGCTCATTCGAGTTAAATTTGTTTCCAGCTCTTCTATGAACCTCGTGTACTTCGGTAATGTGTTGGATCGATGCTCGACTTGCATTATTAAATTAGTGCCATCAGTTAAGGTTGAAATAAAAATAAAGAACTGCGCTTTCCATCTCTAAAGAGGACTGCACTTTACAACTGACAGCAAAAGGTTAATGAATGATGGATTGGATATTTTGATTCATTCTTAATCTAATTCTTTAATTTTCATGAAATTTGTCTAACTTTCTAAACTAAAAATTATTAATCAAAATTTAATAGTCAAGCAATTTCAACACAGGTGATCTCAAAATATATTAAAATTAGATTTAATTAAGTTTCAAGTATCTCATAATTTTAAATACTTTTAATTAAACTTTTATTAAAATTACTTTTTTATTGAGTAATCAAAATACTTTTATTGTTTGATTCTAATATTGTTTAAATATTTTACTGTTCGATTCTCTTTGATAATGGAATGATGTAACTATTATTTTTATGTTCTCATATCTAATTCATTGATCAATTTGTGTTTGTCTACTCGAATCTTTTCTAACTAGTATGTTAACTTGCTCTTTTGTTCTCCAAAAGTGAGTTGAGTGATAAGTTGAAATAAATTGGAGATATGAATAAGTTAATTGCCTAGTTTGAGACAGAAAAATACAACTAAATGAATTGGAGAGATGAATAAGTTAATTGTCTAGTTTGAGAGGAACATAGAAGTAACAACTACGTAGTAAAATCAAATGATAGGTATATTAACACAAAAATAAAAAATATTTTAGACATTAATTTATAAGATATTTAAAATTTTAAACTTTTAAATGATTAATTTTGGAAATTTTATTTTAACAATGACAAATTACAACTATTAACAATATTCCATAAAATTAAATGCATATAAAAAGTGAACATTTTTATATGCTTCTAGTGAAACTTTAATTTCTTTTTCAGCACTTCTTTCCCAACTATATAAATTTAGAAGAAAAAAAAACCACTTATTAAATTAATATTTAGTAAAACTTAATTCTATTCAATTTAAAAAGTTCCAAAGTGACTCAAGGACACATGCACTTTGTCGAACATATACATTGGTGAAGACAAAACAACTTTCATAACTAAGGGATCTAATTCTTGTTATAAGGTTATGGCGTTCGAGTTAAAAAAATGTTGGTGCAGCGCATCAACATCTCATGGACGAAGTCTTTAAGGAACTGATTGTTGAGATAATGGAGGTATATGTTGATGATATGGTGGTCAAATTGGTAAAGACAGAGGATCACCCTGCCCATTTGGAAAGAGTTTTCAACAAGGTTAGGAAGCATAACATGCGTTTTAACTCAAAAAAAATGTTTTTTTAGAGTTAGCAGAGAAAAACTCCTTGCCTTCATGATCACCTAGTAGGGAATAAGACTTAATCCTGATAAGTAAGAGACAATCTTAACTATGAGAAGTCCAAGTAATGTAAAGGAGGTCTAATGTCTTAATACGAAACTTGTGGCACTATTATGGTTTCTCCCTAAACTTGCAAAGAAAGCAAAACCCTTCTTTAGTCCCCTCAAAGGAACAAAATAGTTCGAGTGAGATGTTAAATGTGAAAATTGTTTTAGAATATAAAGAGAGATATCTCCTCACTATCGATACTTATAAGTCCATCGCTCCATTAAACATTTTTACTATACTTGTCAGTCTCCAACTTGGCCATAAGTTCCATACTTGTTCACGAAGAGGGTAGAAAGTGTTGCAATAATTGACTTCAGAAAGTGGTTGAATGGAGCTTGAACTTAAATCGAAAATCTAAAGATAAAGTAAAACAACATCTAAGAAGAGAAGTAAAGAGAAGAGAAAAGTAGACACAAATTTATATTGGTTCACCTTACTACTTGGGCTACGTCCAGTCCCTTTAATAAACCACTTAAGAGCTTTTTACTAACCAAAATCACTTTGGTTACAACGAGTTTCAATACCTCTCCAAGAACAATTATTCTGACATCTCCAGGTATACTGAGTTTCATCACCTCTCCAGGAACAATTATTTTAACCTTTCCAAGTACACCAAGTATTCTACATATTCCTGGTATAAGTACTCTCACCTTTCCAGGTACACCAAGTAGTCTACCTCTCCAAGTACATGTATTTTCACCTATCTAGGTACGTCAAGTATTCTACACCTCTCTAGGTACAAGTATTCTCACCTCTCCAGTCCTAATATCCCCCTGAGACTAAGAGCTCTCAAGATATGAGAAAAACGCTCTAAAAAAAGAGAGCAATCAAAGCTCATTGGGTATACTTCACAAAGTGAAGAATTTATAATGAATAACTCACCACTCGAATGACTAGACGCTATATATCAAATATAATATTTGTAATCTGTACAAAATGACTTTCTTTTGTGTTCTTGTAAACTTGTATTCCTATTATATATACTTTTGTGTTTTTGTTATTTGACTTCTAGCCCTTTATATAATTTTTAAAAAGATCACTGCTGGAAGTTGAATTTGCACTTCATCATTTTGGTATTAGACACTCCAAAAAGAAACTCTTATTATGAAGACTTTGAAAACCTTTCTTTTACTTATATATATTTGAACGTAGAAGCTTGAACCTATTATCCAGGTTTGCTTGCTCTCACTGTACTCATTGTTCTAGCTTTAGATGCACTCCAAGAGAAAACTTTTGATCTGAAGATGTCTACACGTTTCGAGTGTTTACGTGTTGATGTTGAATTTCAAAATTCTTCTATATTTTTATATCTAAAAAGTTGAAGCTTAATTATTCCAATCTTTAAGTTTGCTTGAATCTTGTACTGTAGCACCTTAGTTTTATCTGAAACGTTCTATAAGGAAAGTTTTGATTTGATCTAAATTCATGTCTTTAGTGTTGTAAACAATTTCGGAAACAATTTGAATATTATAACCAATAATAATAATCATTAAAATGAATAAGTAATATCATATACATTTAATTTAAGAATTCCAATTTAAAAAACCTTCTATACAAGAAACCTACTGCTAACATAACTTCAAAAAAAGTCTGTATAAACAATAAATGTTGAAGTAAATAAAACTTTAACTAAGATTTAATTCTCAAACTTAATTTCTAAATCAGATTGAATCTATAATCAAACATGTCTTTTTGTTATTAAAAAACTTTCTTGTTTACTACCGTGTTTTTGAAAACTTTTCAATATTAGCTTCGATTGTTGATGGCTCATGAAGAACGACTTGAACGGTATAAAACTCAAAATCAACTTTTGCCTCAAGCTCATCTTACGTCTACTTGATCTTCATCCAACCCTCTGTCTAGGCCCATGAATGGGTTCCAAACTTCTCTGAATCGTGGTTCATGACCCCCTTTCACACACAACAACAATAAACGCTTTAATGGCCCTCGTCCTCCTCCAAAGAATTCTTGGACTGCATCTTCCGTGCCCAATTCGTCTTTCTCCGCTCGCGTTCGGTGCCAACTATGTCAGAAGTTTGGTCATACAGATCTGAAGTGTTGGCATCAATTTGATACTAATCTTTCTTCTCATATTAATGCTAATTCTTCTCAATTTTATTCTTCAGATAATGACTCCGGTCAGCCATCTTTGTTGGACACTCTATCTACTCTTAGTGGCCCTCTTTGGTACCCGGATAGTGGTGCTACTCATCATATAACCAATGACAGTAATGTATTATCTTCTAAAATTCCCTACACTGGATCTGCAGTGGTTCAACTAGGTAATGGCACAAGTATGCATATATGTCACATTGGCTCTGCTAAGTTTACTAATCCTACCACTATTCTGATTACATAATTTGTTGCATGTACCTTCTATAAATAAGAATCTCATGAGTGTCTCTCAATTTGCAAAAGATAATAATAGTGTCCATCAATAATAGTGTTTATTTTGAGGTTTTTCCTAACCACTGTTTTGTTAAAAACCAGGATACCAAGGAGATAATCCTCCAAGGAAAAGTTAAAGATGGCTTATATGTTTTTCATACAATGCAATGTTCCCTCAAACCTTCTATTTCCAATACCACTTTCAATCCTACATCTTCTACTTTTCAGTTGTGGCACTCTAGGCTAGGACATGCTTCCTCTATAATTGTTCATAATGTGATGAAACTATGTAATGTTATTGGTCACAAATGTGATTTCTTTTGTCAAACATGTGCTATAGCTAAATCTCATCAGCTTCCTTTTAATGATTCTCTTACTGTTTACACTAAACCGCTTCAATTGGTTTTTATTGACATTTGGGGACCTTCTCCTGTTTCCTCTTCTAATGGATCCAAATATTATATTGCCTTTCTTTATGCTTTTTCACGTTATACATGGCTTTATCTTTTGCACTCAAAATCCCAAGTTATGAATGTCTTTATTCAATTTAAGTTGTATGTTGAAACTCAAATTGGTCACATTTTAAAATCAATTCAGA
>Ga0123342_1008305_pt1 | contig 13161 bp, 10 predicted proteins | sample Turbeawhitnodule_FD_89960 | JGI IMG/M metagenome (GOLD analysis project Ga0123342, IMG submission 89960) | Root nodule microbial communities of legume samples collected from Mexico - Turtle bean Mexico white nodule | ecosystem: Host-associated > Plants > Roots > Nodule | place: Mexico: Nepantla...
CGGGCCGCTATCGGACCACCCATAATATATAGTCCCACGCACGAGTTGGCAGTCTCGGCGTGAGGGGGGTGTGTTGGAGATCCCACATCGACTAGAGATTAGAGCCTTTCATTGTATATAAGTAGGTGCAAACCTCAACCCTATGAGCCGGTTTTATGGGGTTGAGTTAGGCTTAAAGTCCACTTCGTAATAATTTTGATTGACCATAATACACTTTATGAATGTCAAGATGGTTTGCTTGATGTAACTCGAGGTTCTACTAATGTGACTATCTCCAATAACTGGTTCAAAAATCAAGATAAGGTTATGCTTCTTGGACATGATGATGGATATGTGAGAGATAAGCATGGGACCTAGTCTCAAAAGTGAAGCTAACATCTTCGTAGCACCAACAACAGGGAATAAAGAGGTAATAAATTTTAGAATTTTCATTTTCATTTTTTTATCCATTTGTGTTGACCAATCATTTAAGTATTTGTGTATATTATATATATATATATATATATATATAAAGATTTTATTAGGTTGTGCTAATTATTTATTATGTGTAGGTAATATGGAGAAAGAATAGTGATAAAAATGAAGATAGATGGGACTTTTATTCTGTAAGAGGCAATTTTGAAAATGGAGCTTCATTCATGGTAACGAAAGGAGGAGATGTGCCAAAGCCGAATTATAATAAGGAACAAAGTTTTGAAGTTGTTGATGCCAAATTTGTAAAATCAGTGACACGTTCATCAGGCGTGTTACGATAGAATAAAATTTTGTATATTTATTAACTAAGATTTAAAATGAGGAGAAGTTAATTTTTCTCCAATTGTATCAAAATCAAATTGTATTTTTATTCTAAATTCTAAACCTTGCAATTTACTATGTTAATGTAATTTAACTATATGATAAAAATCTTGATAGATGCTCTGATCTTACCTTTTTTTTTCAAAGCTTATTCAAATTTGATTTCTTCAATGTGATAATCTTGTTTCCAAAGTTTATTAAAGTTGTTTGTGATCTTAGGATAAATTTTTTCAACTATTTTATTTTACTTCTGATAATATTTTAGGGAAAGAAAACACTATCCATTTAAGACGAAAAAATATCAATACTTACATAAGTATAATTTACATTCAAGATTGTTGATAACATGATGTTGCAAATTATAATTTAGTTTCCTTGAGAAAACTCTTAAAAGTTTTATTTTAACAAGTTTCAAATATAAATAACATTTCATAAAATAATCATTTAATTTATCTAAGTCTTTTATGGTTGAATAATGAACTGGATGTGGTTATATTACTACCAAGTCCTACCTTCTAGTCCTAGTAAGATTTGTTTTTATGAGACAATAATAGTGATTGTGAAATTGTTTTTCTCAAGAACTTAACTTTTCCAATTAAAACATATGATTAGACTTACTTAACTAACGAGTCATTTCTAATATAAAAATCAAACTTAATAATATTATTACATGCACTAGTTATTTGGTATTATATTTTTAATTAATACTGGCCGGAGAACTTGCAAACTACCTCTTAGAGAACTTTCTTAGTGGTATGACTGAGTTGGAAGATGAATGACTTGAATTTTAATTTTTCATAATTTTTTCTTCAACATAATATGGATCTAAGTTTCAAATGTTTAGTAGCTGAGTGCGTAATAGGATTATTAACTAAGGGCAGCATTTTGAAGTTCACTAAGAAGAGATCTTAACTATACTTTCACATTTATCCAAAAAAATTACATTCTTTGACAACTACTTTAATAATATAATAAAATATATTGGTATTTTAAATTAAAAAGATTAACAAATTTAAATAAAATATTAATATTTTGAGTTGTATAATAGATATTTTATTTTGAGTATAAAAGTACCACTCTTTAACTTAAGGCTAAGGCTTTTTCTTCCTGGACCTCCGTATATTCTTCTCCCACCTCCACAAAATTTTCATATTTCCAAAAATACTCTTCAGTAATATTCTGGATTACATAATTCGGAAGTCTTTTTTCAAATTCGTAATTAACTTCCGGATTACATAATCCAGAAATCTTTTTTCATATGCATGATTAATTTTCAGATTATGTAATCAGAAGTCTTTTTTAGCTTCCGGATTACATAATCTGAAAATCTTTTTTCAAATGCATTTCCAGATTACATAATCCTATGGAGGTAGCACAAGAAAGTTAAAAAGATATTTTTCACGTTGTATGGAGGTGGCAGAAGATATGAAGGTGCAGGAAGAAACAGTTTTTAACTAAACTAGTTCCACAATAACAGCTGCTGTATCATGATACTTCGCTTCAATTTGCTTGGCGTTTAAGACCAAAAACCATTGGTGCTGATAGTGGTTTAAGCCACTCCTTGTTTGTCAAAGAAATAAGTCTCCTCCAATGGTGTGAATGACTTCAATTTCCGGAAAATAGTGTAAACATCCAAGATCTTTAAGCTTGAGCATAAAATTTAGTTTAGGAACCAGAGACACTATCTTATATTCAAATTTGTCAATGACAATTATATTATCAACATAAACCAGAATTAAAAGTGTGGATGTTGAAGTAATTCAAAATGAATAAAGAAGTATCACTTTTTGCTGCTGTAAAACTCATTTGGATGAGAGGCACTAAATTTGAAACCAAGACCTGTGAGTATGAATTGACAGACGAAAAATGCGATTTTTGAAAGCGATTTGGAGAAGATGAGGGAGAGGAGATGATTCAAACAAAAAGAAAAATAATGAACTCATCATCTCTTAACTCACGTTCTTCAAAAAAAACTAAACCAAATCATATTTTGTAATACTCCTAAAAAGTTCAGTTGTTGATTAGCACAAGGAAAAGAAGGTGAAACTATGTCGTAAAAAAATCACCAAGGCAAAACTCCTGCGAAAATTAATTAATTTTCATAATTTTCAAATTTAAACATTCAAATGTTACACTGATCCAGAATTTAATTTCTGAAATCACTGCGTCATTCATCCAAACATGGCGTGACAAATAAGTCAGTTCTTGATGCTGAAAGCATGTTTCTGATTTCAATTTCTTAACCAAAATTTCAATAAAATTTAGACACAACACAATTACAGGGGAAAAAAATAATACCAATAATATTTTAAAGAGAATATGAAACCTAAACAAGGCAAACTATGACGCTCTAATGATGCTCTAATGATGCTAAACTTTGCCGTGTCTTGAAACATTATTTGTTGCCAATCTCCATTCCTTTGGTTTACACTTTCCTAACCTGGATATTGTGCGTGGATTGGAACCTCCATATGGGTTGCCTACCACTTTGTACAAGTGCTACTTCTTCTCCTTCCTTCACCATTCCTTGGTTCTGCACATGGAAACAATGCAAATGTGATCATTAAGAAAAACAAAATCACAAAAGATCACGCGACATAATCAAGTGAGAGTAGTATTTTGGAGGCAGAAGAATCTCTTCAGTAAATAGCATCTCCTAAAAAAGATTCAGTAATCACCTCCAAAGTATGTTCCATAAGTTAATGAATTGCATATTATAGCCACTTGTAAACAACTGAATCATATATCAAAATTAAATTCAATAAAGTTAGACAAACCATTTATAAGAGTCATTTTTACTTTGATAGGAAAATTCATAGGAATTGGAAAGCCAGTTGTCCCTAGTCCCACTCATTAACCATGTGGGGATTTTCAAATCAGTTCAAGCAAACATTAACCATGTTACTTTGTACAAGTAATTTGAATCCAAAAGAACTAAATTATTGTGCACGTCCTCCAAATATTACCTGCAGAAGGTCCAAGGCTCTTCTGAAGGTTGCTTCAGAATCGTCACAGAATTCCATGTATATGGGACAGACTCCTTGATACAAAGCAAGCCTCTGCTGCACCCTCTTCCTGCATGAACAGCAAAATTAGGTCGATAATAATCAGTCATAGCAAACAAAGACATGAAAAACAAAGTTATTCTCGTTTTTTGAGACAAGTACGCCAGTGAAACGAAAGAAATCAACTCATGTGTAACTGTTACTTTTACTAGCTTCTCAAAAAGTGGAATAGTAGTGATTAATCAAATTTATTTTCTGCAAATTGTAGAGGACTCTGAAAACCAGAAAATTTCATGAGGCGACCAATGAAGAAATTCTGTATGTTGCAGACATTCAACCAAGAAATTGAAAAATCTAGTTAATTTTTGAACAAATGTCAAATAAGGTAAAATAATCAAAACATTCAAGTAAGTTTAACTTCTTTTTTAAAAAAAGGTCTTCTCATCAATAAGAGAAAGGGGAGAAAAAGCACTCACTCATCAGTAAAAGCAAATATGGTGCCAGAAGGACGATAGTGGCTCAATAAGATAGCCATGAAACCCGTTCTAGTGAAGACAACAGTTGAGGTTCCAAGGGTGTTAGACATCATTGTTGCATGGTAGGCAAACATCTCACTCATGTGGTTCTACATTGAACCAAAATTAGAAGATACAAATTTCAGATCTGACAATCAAATGAAGTACAATGGATTAAACAGAAAGTCAACACGGCAACAACATAGATTGACTTAAACCTTGAACACTGGACCAATGTTTGGTTCCATTAGACCACCCGGTATTGTGGCTTCTGTCCGCAATGCTACTGTATGCATTACTTTCACAGCTTTTAGTGGGAACCTGCAGTATCATAAATTGAATCATTCTTTTTGGCTCAATAATAAAATCAAAATAATTGCATAATTTGCACGGTATCAACCATACCCCTGCTTCTTATAAACCTTAGAAACATTACCACTAAGCCCAGATTTATCACAAAGTCAGATACATGCTACTACAAACCAAGCACAGCATTTTATTCATTTACGATCAACCATGCTTTCTTTTAATACTTCTAGTATCTAGTGAGAGCATGTGTGTATGCAAAATACTTGTATTAAGTTGCCTTTGGGGGAATAAGAGAGGCGATATAAGAAAAAAAAAAAGTGGTTTGAACTGGGAGGAAAAATGGTCCCACATGTTACCGATCCCTAACATCCTAGACCAGCCTATCAAAGTAATTACACGCTTGGGGAGGCAGGAAAACTATTTACTTACTTTCCATGAGCTGTTTCTCCAGACAACATTATTCCATCCGAACCTTCTCGAACAGCAATTGCTATATCTGACACCTCTGCTCTGGTTGGAGTTGGGTGAACAATCATGCTTTCTAGCATATTTGTTGCCACAATAACAGCCTTTCCCATGCTGCGACACAAGTTGATTATCTCTTCCTACATTAACAGGCATTACAAACTTTAAGATGAGGTCAACTCAGTTGACATCTGTCAAGAATTAGCATTACTATAGACCCTCGGTGGTTAGCTAAAAGGAGTTTACCTGCAAAAGTGGAACCTCTTCAATAGGGAGCTCAGCACCAAGATCTCCTCTGGCAACCATGGCCTAAACAAGAAGGACAGCATCAACAATCAATACAGAAATTCTATTAGTTAGAAGAACCACTAAGCAAAATAAATGAAATAACAAAAAAGCAAGCGTAAAGAAATAATGCCAGGATTAGATTAGCACCCCATCAGATGCAGTGATAATTGAGTGCAAATTTGGTATAGAGTCTGCACTTTCAATTTTTACAATGACATGTATATCAACACCACTGCCTGCAGCATTGAATGAGAAATTCATCATATATATTCTAAATATGCAGCAAACTAATCAGATATATTTTGAAAAGTATTTTAAATTCTTTTAGATATATACTCTTCAAATAATTCTTCAGTTCATGAACAACTTCAGCATCCTTAACAAAGGAAACGGCATAGAAGTCAACTTTGTTATCAACTCCAAACTTGATATCATCCCAATCCTTCTCTGAAACAAATCAATGTGAATATTAAGTCCATAGGAAACCACCATAACATCAATCCCCAGTAACTACCCCTCCCACACAACTGAGGCACAGAACGAGACAGACACTAGAACATTGTCAACATTGGGATTAATAATCTGAATTCTGACCAGTGATTGAAGGCAGTGTAGCACTTTTTCCTCTAACATTCAAATGTCGCCTAGACTTGAGCTCTCCTCCATCAATAACTTCACATTTCACAGAATCCTCTGTCTTAGACTTAACCACCATAGACATCATACCACCTACAAAACGCATTAAAAGGTAAGAATGATTACCTTTTTTAAACCAAAAGTTCCACAGTTTAAAGTACAAAGGACAAGTGGATACAACTATAAGAGTGCTAAATAATGGGTCCAACCCTTTTCTGGAACATCCAAATAGCAGGAATTTTTCAGCACTAGGTTTCCCTTGTGAGTGTCAGGTAAGTTGCTGATATGTTGTACATTCTATCTAACCTAGCCTATCATATTCTTCTTTGGAATAACATCAGCCTTACATCTTTCAACAGTTTAGTTCATTTAATAAGTCAATTGAAATTTATGTAACATATCTAAACAGCATCCCATTATCCTGCACAAACCATCAAGAAAGATGGAAAGCAGAATAAACAGTCTTATCACATGATTGTTTGCAAACTTAATGACAGTATGCAATAGATTACAATACTTAGGTACAAGCAAATGCTTTCGAGATGAAGGCCTTAACCAGAACATGTTTCTTGGATAAAAAAAGATTATTGATGTATCTCAAAAACAAGTTATAGCATAATTTCACCAGAAGGTGGTCTCCAGTGGAAAATCTCTAAGAAGGAATTAACTCTGTAACAACTTAGATTAGTCCCCTATTGCAGGGAAATTTTTTCAATGGAATATATATATATATATATATATATGCATAAATGACCATAATGTTGGAGTGCCAATTTATCAATCCATGAGCATAACAAAATGTTTAAGGAATTTGGACCGTTTAATTGAACATTAGATAACCATCATACCATCAACAAGAAGCATATCCCCCATTTCCACATCATTGACAAAATCATCGTAGTTCACACTAACACAATCTGCAGTTCCAACACCTCTCTGAATAGTAAAAGTGAATTCCTGCCCAGGCATTAATATAATAGGTTGTGGCAAATCCCCACTTCTAACTTCAGGACCCTGAGAATCAAGAAAGATAAATATTAGATAACACAGAATCAAATGCTCTTGATTTGAAAAGTAGAATGTTTGGGAGGAATTGTGCGCATATGATGCATATTGATCCTGTGTATGTTCGTACTAGCTTACTTTTGTGAAACAGCTTATATCAAAAGCTTGGTGGGGTTTTAAAAGGGAAAATCAACTACTCTCAAATTTAATGAAATCAGGCATGCACTCTTATTTATAGATTGAATAAATAAATCAATCGAGAGAGAAAGCTGACAGTCTAATAATCAGTAGTCAACTTACATAGCCTAATCGCTAGCCAGCATATTTAATTGCATTGCCAACTGTTAAACTTCTAAACACGAGCTAAGGACTGCTCTTGATCCTTCAACAGTATAATACTTTCTGCTTATTAGCTTTAGGGGATCCTTCAACAGTATAATACTTTCTGCTTATTAGCTTTAGGGGCTATGGTATAGGTAAAGAGGTTAAATCGAAGAATAACAGTATATCGCTCATACTTTTATCAATATTTTAAACAGTTAATGTTTTATCCGAGGTTTACTATGCACACCACTATCCAGGATTCATACCTATGCCATAAGACGTAATTACAAATACATCACATTCTCAATGGTTAAACAAAGAGTATATTTTGAAAGTATCTTATCACCCACCAAAATATGAATAACTGGCTCTATAACACCGTTAAATAAGATTTACACGACAGAGACAAATAGCACATGCTTCCATATTAAACTATAGCAATGTGTAGCATAATGAGTCAAACCAATATCTCTTGGTCTTTTAATTATGATTCCCAGAACAGAAACTAAAGTAAAATGATTATCAGCACTCATCATCATAATGGAAAGTGTCACAAGAAAATGCCAAAATCATTGCAGCACCCTCCAAGATCTGCGTCATCTTGCTTGTAGTATACCAATCCCAAAGTTATTGACCAAAGCATGTTTATTAAAAAAAGTTCGTGATAGCATTTGTGGAAATTTTCCGACAATATCAAGGATCATATCAAATAGCAACCGCAACCACAATATAAAACCTTGAATCAAAGTAGAAAAAAGTAAACTTTTAATTTAGCAGGTACGCCTTCTGATTACTATGTACAATACAAAATCGCCGCAAAGCAAATATACAAGAACAAAGCCCTGTCCAAAAAAACAGAAACGAAAACAAGATGTTCGAGAGAAGAACTAACCAACCTTTGTGTCAAGCATGATTGCAATCACATTGTCCTCGTTTTGAACATTATATTCCTTAACCAAGTCAATGACTTTCTGATGAGAAGCATGGTCTCCATGAGACATATTCAACCGAGCAACGTTCATCCCAGCCTCAGCCAGCTTCCAAATCATTTCCTTCGTATGGGTAGAAGGTCCAATGGTACACACGATCTTTGTCTTGCGCCTAAACGTGGGCTTCGACCACATCCCAACCGAACTCTCCCCAAATGGCTGCACTCCACGTAAATGTTGCAAATGCTGCTCAATCTAATCACCAAAACACAAAACGGGTCACAACAACTACCCCCAAAAAAACCAATCCAATGCAAAAAAAAACACGAACCTTTGGATCATCTTCAGGTGACACGGGGATGACTTCAGAAGGGGCAGATTTCCTACCACTGATCTGAAAGCTTCTGAGGCCATGTTGGGAGCGTTTGTTATTGTTCCCTTTGGAAGGTAACACCGTGGAAGAAAAAGATGGAGGCTTTAACAGGTTTTGGGCCCTGTCACGTGCAGATCCAGAAGAGGGGCACAAAAGAGTGCTTTGAATGGATCGTGAGACGGCGACCTGAGCCATAGTTAGAAAGAGAGAAAAATGGTTTGGGAGAGAAAAGAGAGAATAGTAGGCGTATAAGAAGAAGGTGAAGGGAAAATGGAAGTTGGAAAAATCGCCTCTATGTTTGACGGAGATTCTGAGAAGGGGCAACTTGTTAAGGAGGCCTAGTTTGTATCGAAACACAATGAACACTGTGCTGTGTTTGAACCTCGTTCAACGTGTTTTATGTGCGAATTTAATTTTAAATGTAAATGGTTTGTGTTTCTTTATACATGCCGCTAACCTACTTTCTCACACACTTTTTTGCTAAATTTATTTCAATTTGTAAAATAGTAAATAGTTTGTATTAATTAAGAAGTAAAACTGAACGACTTTGAACAAATTCAACCAGTGACAGAGTATTCTTGGAAGAGGGATTTTAGGATCAAACCTACTTGAGTCTGAATTTGTCCACTTATCTAGAAAATAATAGTCAAGTATGTTAAAGCAAAAAGTCTTTTTTTTTTCTCAATAAATTCATACAATAATACAAATCCTTTGTACACACATTACAACAATTTTTAATTTTAATTGGTTATTTAATTAGGTTGTCATAATCTATATCTAATATATATATATATAAAAAGGGATTTTCCATTACAATTTTAATTTTTACACAAATTTATTCATATTTTATCCTTATATTAATATTTCATTTTATTATTTTATTTTGATTATTTCGTTATTTTATAATTACTTAAATTTAAAACTAAAATAAAGAGTTAATATTAGATTTGGAAGAAACTATTTGAGAAACATGCATTACATTTATTTGAAAAGAATGAGACGTGGTTTGATGGATAGTTACTTTAACTCTCTCAAATGGATAAAAAGGCACAGTATAAAAGAAAATTTTGAGAGAAGTATGAGAAAAAGAGACTCAAACGGAAAAAAGAACAAAAAGAAAAAGAAACATAAAAAAATGAATGTAAACTACAAAAATTTAATTTTTTTTTTCATTATCAAATCTAAAGGTATTTCTTATAGAATCAATGTCATTATCATTTATTTTGTTTTGATCAATCAATATAGGTTGTATAAAATCTAATTGTTTAATTGTTAATGCTTTTTATTTTTATTTTCTTTACTTTGTTTTTCATTTTCGCACAGCAAGTGGAGGAGGAAGAGGAAGAAGATAACGAAGCAGAATATTCCAAATTGTTACTTGAATACAGAACATTCAGATTTTTGTACTGGTACAAAGTTATCTTGATGCATTGTTCATGTGAGCGTTGACAGGGAGGATGGATGCATTCCGACTACGACATTGTTGTGAAGAAGATGAAAGGGATTAGAAAATAGATATTTTCTTAAGGTTTGTTACTGAAGTTTCTCATCTTATTCTTTTTCCTTTTCTTTTCATTATTATATTTCTCTTTTTTAGTTTTATATTAGTAACAAATCAAAATTTGATTTATAAGTCTTGAGAATGAAACAGATGACGTAATTACTTTAATATAATTATGTTCATTGTGTTATAAATTTGATTTTGTTTAATATATTTTATATTGTAAATTAATTATTAAAATTGTATGTTGAAACTCATAATTGATGAGAGAAAATATTTTTATCTTATTTTTTCTTAGTGATATTTGATATTTAAAAGATACGACTACACATATAATAATAATAACAAAAATAAAAAGTGCGGATACACATACGTAACAGTGTTTTTGTTTCTGCTAGTCCTAATAATGTATGTTACTAACAAATTTTATTAAGCCTTGATCATTATCAACAACTTTGATTAAAAATATGGCTAAATATGCAGTTAATATTTAATTTAATTATTGTTAAATAAATTTCTAACTTTTTTTAATTTTTTTATGCCCACATTTATGTTTTTACACTTATGTTGTAATCGTTCTTGGGTAATAAGTAAGATTTGCAAATTTTTTTACATGTCGAGTTTTTGTGTGTAAGAAGAGACATTCTCATTCTTCTTTCACTTCCAATTTACAACTTCATTTAATAATAAAATACTATGATTAACTAATAAAAGTAAATATAAAAAAAAATTTAAAATAAAAGAATAATATATTTAATTATCAAATGAAAGAGAGAAAACAAATTGGTATCAAAGTATCATTATCCTTATAAAAAAAATGTATGTCATTATACGTGGTGGTGTGATGTATGTCAAAGAATTCACTAGCAGTATAAAGAATAAATTGTTAGAAAGTTATGTATATTAAGTTTATAATGTGACTCATATGAAATAGATTTTGGGCTTTAGGCCTGAATATGATATAATAAAATAAAAGGCCTATTGATTAATGTGAGAAGTTATATATATATATATATATATATATATATATATATATATATATATATTATGATAACTAATGAAAACCTAATCTGATGGAAATTAGGAAAAGAATAGAAATGAGTTACGTCTCTGCAAATGAGGTTGTCTCATTAGTTGGCCATCAAGAAAGATGTGACAAGAACAGGAATTGCAAGAGATAGATTGAGAAAATGAGATTAAAGAAACTCCTCACATAGAACTCTCGTGGATCAAGGTAAGTGTCTATCTCTATTATAATCGATGTACTGAATGTGAGAATCATAGTTTGTAAGATCCTTATGATGATAATGTGCATTATTTTTCATTACTATACGCATTGATTTTACATGTGGTATCAGAGCATGGTTGCTCAAATTTATGATTCTCCATGAATGATGTTTTTCCAATTTTATGAACCCTACTTTTAAAATTATGAATATTGTAAAGAAAATAATATCATTTGAGGATAATTTTAATGGTTTAATCACACACACACACATCAAATCTTTATGTTTTATTTAATTCCAAATTATTGATGAATTTTATTTCAATTAATATATTATTTATGAAATTATTTGTATGATAGATTTGTAATCACAAAAGTGATCAAATCTTTATGTTTTATTTAATTCTGAATTAATGATGAATTTTATTTCAATTACCTATAGAATGGATGCTAAATTATTTATTCATGGGTTAACTGAAATTCATTATTATAAGGAATTTGTGGATCACCCAAAGGTTGATTAGTTGTCCTTATAATTAATAGATATGATTGTTGGTAGCGAGTACATGTATATCCAAAGATAACAAGTATTTCTAGTTAATGCATATGTCTTGACGAATAATGTTAATATTATTAGCATCATTATATTTTGTGTATTAATGTATCACCAAAGGAGAATTAGTATGGATAGAATGTTTGTTTGTTATCTGAATCTGTATTGTGTGTTTAGTTTATGACTCAGTATTAATGTTAAACATGTGCTAATTGATGTATTTTTTCCCGTGTCTTTACATTCGTATGCTAAGTTTGTTCGAGTCTTTAATGAATTAAATTTTCCTGATTGGAAACATGTTGCTATTATTGATATTAACAACATTGAAGAGAAAGCTCATTATAGGGTTTGGAAAAGAACAATCAAACTTAGTGTGATGTTTATGATAATGAGCATAGCAAGTATTATTAAGTTTGTTCTTCCCAAAACTAAAAGTGCAAAAGAATTTATGAGATTTGTGGAAGAGCGCTCCCAAACTGCTGATAAGTCTTGCTGGGACATTAATGAGTACCTTAACCACCATGAAATTTGATGGTTCTTGTACTATGCATGAACATGTCACTGAAATGACAAATATTGCAACATGACTTAAGTCACTTGGAATGAAAGTGGATGAGAATTTTCTTGTGCAGTTCATCTTTAACTCATTACCGTCTGTACCGACCAGGTCATCAGGCGTGATGACGTGTCTTTCACGTGCTCGAGTGGGGCGTGCTCAATGGAACGCGTAGGCTAGAAAAGATGAATGGCTCGGAAGTGGGCATAGTCGCCGATATCTGAATTGGCGTTCTCCGGTCTCTAGTGTGCGTAACCGGCGGTCACCAGAGTTACGTCGCAGTCGCCATATGAGAGTGCTAGGAGAATGGATGATCAGAGGTCGCCGGGGAATGCTAGGAGATCGGGTGGTTTACACGCCGCCACAAGGAGCACATCGCCGAGTCTCCCAGCAAACTTAGTTAAGGCTGTTGAAGGCTCAGAAGGGTAATTCCAAGCGTGTAAGTTCAGTAAGACGATTCTGGCACCAGCATGGGGCATGAAGGTCGAGTGGGTTGGGGGGAACACCTTGCACATCAGCGACAGAATTCCCAGAGTGGACATTCGTTGGTGGCAAGGTTTCCCCAGCTAGAACATGCATGGCGTAGCAGTAAGGAGGGTGCCATTCGCGACGAGCGATATCATAGAGATGATGCACTTTGTTGCATCCGATACTCGCCTTGTCGGGTGGTGTTTCACAGCGC
>Ga0123342_1008308_pt1 | contig 13152 bp, 12 predicted proteins | sample Turbeawhitnodule_FD_89960 | JGI IMG/M metagenome (GOLD analysis project Ga0123342, IMG submission 89960) | Root nodule microbial communities of legume samples collected from Mexico - Turtle bean Mexico white nodule | ecosystem: Host-associated > Plants > Roots > Nodule | place: Mexico: Nepantla...
TAATAACTGGCGATTACACGAACCCCCCCGACTTCCTTCCCTTCTGCAACTCTGGCGCCTTGTCCACACGCCTACTCTGTGGCTTGGTGCCACGTCATCACTTCCGACTACCAGGGCGGTACAAATATGAAAGTCGTCTTTGATAATCTGACATTGTTGACTAAAGAATATCTCACTGGTGCTCTCAAAGCTTATATTTGTACATCTCCTTTCTTACCCTTGGAAGGGAAAACTTAATTCATGACCTCTAAGTATTTATTCATTTTTTGCAGATAACATGCTTTCCAATATTAACAAGGCTGAGTTGGCCGAGCTCAGCAAGAAAATGAGGGCAGATGCGAGCTTGCACAAGGATTCTTTGCAACAAAAGAGAAAAGCTTCAACTGGTGTTGCTCAAGCCCAATCTGACCAAGACGAGTAGTCCACCTCGGGCCTCGTCTTTATAAGGAAAAGATTGGAAGCCCTCCTACCAAACATTCTCAGTCAGATGGATGAGCCCCCATGAGGTCATCACCATCAAGAGTGCGAGGCTGAAAGCTCGTAGAGGAAAAGCTTATCGAACCCCGATTCCGACATCCCAGCTCATGGTGAGTCATTTTTTTTGCCTAGCGAGGATAAGGCCAGATTGATGAGTATTGATGAAGACCACCTCCGTCACGATGCCAAGAAACTCCTTGGCAAAGCATTTGCTTTGACTTGCCTAGTCAATATCAAGGTAAAATATCGGAAAAGAGCTGAGGACCAAAGCGTTAAGGAGAACATGGAACTTCATCAAGATGTGGAACGCCTCCGAGCTGAGGTTAACTGTTTCAGTGTGGCTTTGGCCGACAAGAACCAGGAGGGACTGATCTTGGTTGAGGAGAAGAGAAAACTCTCTAAGGAGATTGAAGACTTGAAGAGAGAATTAACTCGCAAAGAATAAGATTTTTCCAAGGCCACCAAATCCTTTAAAGAAGATGTTGTACAATCCTACCTCGTTGGGTTTGAAGTTGCTTTGGAGCAGGCAACTATCGTCCACCCTGCCATAGACATCTCAGAACTAGACCCGGGCAAGATCACATTTGAGGGAAAGCTGGTGGAGGATACTTAATTTGAACTTTTACGGACTATATTAACTATTTAGCTTTTAACTGTTAAACTTATTTATGTTTGGACCCTTTGTTAACATTTATTTGGCACTTCAGAACTTTAGGTAATCCTAAGATGATTTATTATTTTGGAATCAAAAGGCATTACCTATAGTGCTATGAATGTATGCATAAATGGTTTACCAATTGAGCTAACTTACCTTTACACCCTAAACATAACATAATTAACTATGACGAAAATCATAACGATATAAACTATTAATGAAAAGGCTAACCTTTTAAAACCAACATCTTTCATGTTGATCGAGTTGTTCCCTTCAGCTCAAACTGTCCATCGTTTGCTTGGACATTTTCGACACAACTCGTTTTTCACAGGGTGCCTGTTTGGATGGCTACGTTTATTCCGAGCTAGGTCGTCCTATCTTGTGCTGTTTGGATAACCACGCCTATTTAAACTAATTAATCTCACAGGGCGTCCATACTCGAGTGACTTCATTTGTTTCGAGTCAGATCTTCTTACCATGTGTAAAATTGGATAATTCATATGTTTAAACTAATTCACTGCACATGGCGCTTATACTTAAGTTACCACATTTGTTCCAAGTTAGGTCGCCTTACCGTGAGCCATCTCAGACGACCTCACCTATCTAAATTAATTCATCTTACAGGGCGCCTATACTCGAGTAACCGTGCTTACATAGAGTTAGGTTGTCTTACTGTGTGCCATCTTGGATGACGTCATCCATTAAAATAAATTCATCTCACATGGCGCCTATACTTGAGTAATCGGGCTTACACCGAGTTAGGTCGTCTTACCGTGTGCCATCTCAGACGACGTCACCCGTTCAAATCAATTCATTTCACAGGGCACCTATACTTGAGTAACTGTGCTTACACTAAGTTAGGTTGTCTTACCGTATGCCATCTTGAACAACGTGACCTATCTAAATTAGTTCATCTCACATGGCGCCTATACTTGAGTAACCGTACTTACACCGAGTTAGGTCGTCTTACCGTGTGCCATCTCGGACGACGTAACCCATTCAAATCAATTCATCACACAGAGTGCCTATACTCGAGTAACCATGCTTACACTGAGTTAGGTCGTCTTACCGTGTGCCATCTCGGATGACGTCACCCATTCAAATCAATTCATCTCACAGGGCGCCTATACTCGAGTAACCGTGCTTACACCGAGTTAGGTCGCCTTACCGTGTGCCATCTCGGACGACGTCACCCATTCAAATCAATTCATGTCGCAGGGCGCCTATACTTGAGTAACTGTGCTTACACCGAGTTAGGTCGTCTTACCGTGTGCCATCTCGGACGACGTCGCCCATTCAAATCAATTCATCTCACAAGGAGCCTATACTAAAGTAATCGTGCTTAAACCGAGTTATGTCGTCTTACCGTGTGTCATCTCGAGTGACTACACTATTCAATTCGAGTTAACTCATTTCACATATCTCTCCAAAGAACAAATTTACTAGTGGTGACCTCAATAAGAAACCCCTTTTGAGGGAAAAAGGAGTGTTACCTCAAATAGAAAAATAGTGTTCAAAGGAAAGATATGGAAATCTAGGCATCTTAACTGAAATAAAACTTGAGATTTGTTTTATTCCACGTTTGTGGGATGGCTCCTCCACCCAGGGTTTCCAACTTATATGCGCCGTTTTCGAGTACCTCGACTACACGAAATGGGCCAATCCATTTTGGAGACATCTTGTTCTCAATTTGATAGGGGTGGGCCTTCTTCATGACCAAGTCAGCGACCTTGAACTGCTGAGGTTTTATCTTGATCTTGTGCCTCACTTCCACCCTTCTCCTTAAGGCTTTCGAGTTTATATTGGCGTGATCACGTGCCTCTTCCAGCAAATTTGAGCTCATTCTCCTTCCTTCTTTGGATTCTTGAACGATAAAACTTTGGAACCTAGGATAATTTTCTTGCACTTCCATCGGTAGGTATCATGGCATCTGATCCATATTCTATGCTGAATGGTGTTTCTTTCATTGTTGATTGTGGATTGGAGTGATAAGACCACAAAATTTTTGGAATTTCCTCTGAAGAATTTTATTTTTCCTTTTTCAGTTTCATCTTCAGTTTTGTCAATAGGACCCTGTTGGTCGACTCGGCCTTCCCATTCGTCTGTGGGTGTTCTACCGAGGCGAAGATCTGCTTTATCCCGAGCTTCATGCACAACTTTCCCAATTGTTGGTTGGCAAATTGGGTTCCATTGTCGGATATTAAGTTCCTTAGAATTCTAAACTGGCACACAATGTTCTTCCATACAAAATGTGGACTTTGTAAGAAGTTATTTCTGCAACCGGTTCAACTTCAATCCATTTGGTAAAATATTCAATGGCAACGATGAGGTATTCATTTGGCGTATGGTCAAAGGGAAAGGGCTCAAAATATCTACCCCCCAGTACGAAAAGGCCATGGGCTGTAAATCGATCGCAGCTCCTCGGCTGGTGTATGACACCAATGAGTGTGCTTCTGACATTGTTCACATCACTGGTCATACTTCCTGCAATCTTCTTTCATTCTCGACCAATAATACCCTTCTCGGATGACTTTCAATGAGAGAGCTTGTTCACTAATGTGGCTGCCACAAACACCCTCGTGAAGTTCGGACATTATCTGAGTACACTGGTCCCCACTTACACAGGTGAAGAATGGATGAGTATAACTGTAATGAAATAGATTCCCATCTATTAGGGTATGCCGACCTTCGTTCCTCTAGACAATTTTGGCATATGCGGGCTCAGAGGAAAGTAATCCATCGGCAAGATATCGTTTATAAGGTGTTAGCCAGGTATCTTTAGTTCTGATCTGCATAACCTCAGAATATTCATCTTCGGGAAGTTAATGGTTATTCTTGGGACTTTTAGCGTTTCTTGGACCATTGATCGATGTCTTCTCCCTTATTCTAGGCTGATCTGCAAGACCTCCAAGTGATCAACCTTTAACAGCTCCTTTGTGACGTCTCCTGGATTACCGATGCCGACCTTCTTTTCCCGAGCTAGCCAACTTAGATAACAGGTCTGCTCAAGAATTTTGTTCTCTAGGGACACGAACAAGATCAAATGCAGAGAAAACTGCTCTTAAGATTTTCTTATACCTGAGGTACGAGGCTAGTTGTGGGTCATTGGCTTGATATTTGCCTGTGACTTGCCCGGTCACGAGTAGTGAGTCACTTTTTTCCAACAGGCATTGAGCTCCTAACTCCTTTGTCAGCAACATTTCTGCTATCAGGGCCTCAAACTCAGTTTGGTTTTTGCTTGCCTTAAATCCAAATCTAAGAGCCTGCTCGATTAAAAGCCCATTTGATCCTTCTAGAATGACTTCAGCTTCGCTCCCTTGTAGGTTGGAGGATCCATCTACCGAAAGGACCCATCAGAAATCATTAAGTTCAGGCTGAAAGTCCTTAGATGAAAGCTCTACCATGAAGTCTGCATATACCTGGCCTTTAATTGGTCATGGAGATCAAGTAGAAGATGAGAATGAGGTTCAAGTTCAAGATTCTCAAAGACAAATTAGCTCATCATCCTTTATACCTCAAAGGATTACAAGGAGAAAAGCTAAGGATTTGGGTAGTAGGCTTCAAATGTTTTCTCTTTTTATGATTACTTTTGTATAAAATTGTAAAACATATAGAGTGGTGTTTAGGAAGGTGCGAAAGAGGGAAACCTAAAAGACACCTCCATTGTATAGCACCTTAGGCGCTAGTTTTAGGAAGGAACTAGAAGGGTGCCTTTTCGCACTCCTTTAGGTGCTAGAATGTTTTAGAAGGAGTTAGAAGGTGACCTTTCAAGCTTCTCTTGTACTTTATGACCGGTCTTCCCCTTTATAAAAGGGAGGCTTAGGTCTTTGAAATGATAAGATTGATTTCTTAGAGTAAAGAACCTCTACCAAATTGGTGAGTGATTGAGAGAGACTTGTGTCTTCTTCTCTTCTAGTCTTATCTTGAGTGAATTCTTAGGCTCTCAAGTTGTGGCAACAACACTCATCTTGAAGCCAACCATCCTTCAAGTGGTGTGCACATTTCCAAGAGCTCAAACCACATAAGTTTCCTATTCCTATTCATCTTCTTCTTCCATTTCCATTCCAAAACAAACTCTGAAACATGTCTTTGTTGTTTCTTGTTGATTCAATCGGTAGAACTTGTTTAGTTTGTTTCTTCCATTTCCATTCCAAAACAAAGTCTAAAACATGTCTTTGTTGTTTCTTGTTGATTCAATCGGTAGAACTTGTTTAGTTTGTGTTTATGTTCGATAGATTGTCTTAGTTTGCTGTTCTTATGGTTTTAATTATGTTTCTTGAAGTTTTAATCGGTGCATTTGTGTTCTTCTTTGTTTCATTCGGTTCATATGTCCAAAAATAGGTTTCTATGTGAGTTTGGCTTGGTTCTTGTGATTTGGTGAGTTCTTGAATGATTAAGAACATTGATCCAATTCTTAAAAAGTGCCTAATCATATTCTAACTCTTATTGAATCCATAACATGTTCATATCATATCCATATCATGTTCTTGGGTTCATATCAATTGGTCCTCGCGGTTCTTATTGTATGTCGAACTCAGACAACTCAACCTCCTAATGAACCATCCAACCTGCAATATCAGGCTTTTGCAAAACCTTATGGATGGGCATGTCGATCATTACAATCATAGTGAAGCTCTGAAAGTAATGACAAAGTCGTCAAGCTGTAAACACCACAGCTAAAGTAGCTTTTTCGATATCTTGATACTGAACCTTTGGTCCTTATAGCACCTTGCTTATGAAATAGACTGGCTTCTGAACATTCTCCTGCTCTTGCAAAATAACCGAGCGATAGTCCGATTTGTTATTGAAAAATATAGACAAATAGGGATTTTCAAAGTTGGTTTATTGAGGACTGGGGGACTAGCCAAGTATTCCTTAACTTGACAAAAGCCTTTTCACATTCATCAGTCCATGCGAAACTGTTATTCTTCTTAAGGCATTGGAAATAAGGATACCTCTTATCTCCATTGGCTGATAAGAAACGAGACAGGGTGGCCATGCGCTCGATTAGCTGTTGCACTTCCTTCACATAAGCTAGAATTATCATTTCTATGATCGTTGTACATTTATCTGGGTTCGCTTCTATACCTCTCTCGGTTAACAAGAAACCAAGAAATTTCCCTACTTCAACTCCAAATACGCATTTATCAGTATTTAGCTTCAGATTGTATTTTGCTATCGTGGGAAATAGCTCCTCCAGGTCATTAACATGCTGGTATTCCCTTTCTAAGGTGACGTCCATGTCATTCTGATACAATCCAAGTAGCCAAAAAGATGACCAAGGAATTAAGAGACAATTCAAACTATGAGATGTCATCTCAACTATCAAGTCAAGACCCCACCAAAGATCATACGAACCTCACCAGAAGAAGAACTAGGCACAAACCAGAACACCAAATGTTCTTTCTTATGGTCTTTTGAAAAGACAAAAACATGTTCGTAAATAAGCGGGCTTACTTTGGGGGTCCAAATAGGAAAATAGGCTATAGTAGGTTGATATAGCATAAAAGGGAGTGTACTTAGCAAAATGGGTTGGTACCAAACCCACTTTTTCAAGACAAGGCACCTAAAATTAGTGTTTTTAACCTACCTTCTAGAAGTTATGCCTAAAGTTGCGGTTTTAACCATGGTCAACACCCTAGGCAGCCCCTCTCCCTTGCCATTTCTACCCTTCACCCATCTTGCCAACCAAGGCACCCCTTCATATAAATAGGGTGTCTTGCCTCATGTATTTTGAACATTGAAAATTGAAGTAAAGAAACTCTTCTTGAGTGAATTTGTGAGTCTGAGTACTTTAGTTTATTTGGGTGTTATCTTGGGTGAGTAACATCTCAAGTGGCGGCTCTTTGCACTACTCATCTTGGAGTCTTCTCTTCTCCAAGTGGCGTGACTTCCTTCTTCTCCATAAGTTTTACTCATCTTTTCCCTTTTTTATTTCTTTTATTTTCCTTTCCACCTCCATTCCCTTCATGTTCTTTATTGTTCTTTCCATTCGGTCATCTTTGTTATTCTTGTGATGTTCTCTTCAATTCCGCACCATTGCATCATTGTCACCATATTATTGTGTTTTCTCTTTGCCTTTCTGGAATGAACATTCACACTTATTTAACCACTTGGTTAAGTTCGTGTCTAGTAGGAATCTTCTTAGGGTTCTCACCTTAAATTGCTAAATCCAAAATCATAAACAAAGAGCAACCAATAAAATGTACTATCCTAAAATCAACTCTCATCATGTGGTAATCAGAGCATGGTTCTAATTGTGCTTATCTTTTAAGAGTTAATTTTATGCCTTTTTTCCTGAACATTTAAAATTTATCTTTTACCTCTTAGCAATTTAATTTCACTTTACAATTCAACACCTTTCTTTTCCACCTTTAAATTCCTGTCATTTACAATTCCACTTTTTATTCATTAAGCATTTTAAATTCTACTTTTGAATTATTTTTGTCAAATTTTTTTCATTACCTCATTTGCTTGAGTCTTATGTTCTTACTGTTCTAGGACTCTTTAAAATCTTTCTACTTATTTTGCTTTCAATTTTGAAGAACTAAAAGCAACTAGAAATTTTTTTGAGTAGAAGTTGATTTAGTTGCAAACAAAGACTTCAAGTGATCATATGAATTGAATCCCAATCTATTTGTGAAAGTTGAAAGTGAATTAAAATATGCATGCCGAAATTGTGGACATTTTGAATCCATAAAACAAAAGTAAAGACAAAAAAAAAGTTAGTGCAATTCACTTTTCAATTTCAAAAATTATTTAAAAAGGGATTCTTTTTATGTGGCAAATTGTTTTCACATTTGTGGAATTTTATCCATTTTTCTTTTAAAATTTCTAAGAAAATTAAAACTTCATAGTTAAAAGTTTAAGTAAGTTTCTTTGAGTCTTCATTCGTGCTTTTCTTGTTAATCTTCTCAAAGTTTTGTCATTATCTTAATTCCAATTTGGTTTAGCTTTCTTTCTTTTAAGCTTTTCTTGCTTGCCTTTCAAATCTTTCTTAAGTTTTGTTGTGGGGATCTTTGGTGAGCAAGTGTAAGAACTTTGTCATCTTTCAGTTGAGATGTTGCTACCAAGTTTAAACCTTCTGGAGTGCGAATCTTTCTTGAGTGATACACGTGAGTGAGGTTTTATATTAAAATTTTCACTAATTTTTTGTTTCCTTGTGGAAAATTATGGTTCATTTGTCTTCAAAAGAATCTTCTAAACCATAATCACCTCACAAGGCACATCTTTTGGGGGAGCTTGTGGATGCTAAGAGACGAATGGCCCACAAAGACGAGGAAATAAGACAAATAGTGGAAAGATTGCAAAGATTAGAAGAGAATCAAGAGAGACAAACTAGAGAAAGGAGATGGGAGTCTAGAAGAGCTACTAGACATAATATGCGCTATCGAAGTCAAGAACAAGATTGGATAGTGCACAATTTTGAAGAACGGCGCCATCAGCACCATCAACAACCAAATAATTCTTTTTATTTTGTAACGTCACTTAGTTTTAGTGGGGAAAATGACCCTAATTTTTATTTAGAATGAGAAGCTAAAGTAGAACAAATCTTTAATGTGTATGAGGCCAAAGAAGACCAAAAAGTTAGGTTAGCTTCCCAAGAATTTTTAGACTATGCCATTCAATGGTGGCATCAAAATGTAATGGACATTGGGCTAAACAAGAGGCCAACCGTGGTCTCTTGGAGTGATTTAAAGTTATGCATGCACGCGCGGTTTGTTCATCCTTGCTATAGGAAGGAACTCTTGTTGAAGTTCCAACGACTTCAACAAAGATCTAGGCGTGTAGACGAGTATTTTAAAGATTTGGAAGTAACTTTGACTAAAATTAATATGCATGAAAGTGAAGACTCAAAGATTGTTAGATTTGTGAGTGGATTACAGCGAGAAACACAAGATGTTATAGAATTATATGAGTATAATTCTTTAGAAAAATTGGTTCACCTAGCGATCAAGGTTGAATCACAAGTTTTGAAAAATTGTTTTACAAATACTCATAATGTTGGCTTTTACAAATCATCTTGGAAGGGGAAAAACAAATTTCAAAACCAAGATTTTCCTTCCAATTTCTCAAAACAAACCACTCCATATCATAAACCTTCTACTCCTAAATCACACCCAAAACCTCAAGTCAAAAATACTTTAAATGTCTAGGTTTTGGGCACATTCCTACTAATTGCCAAAGTAAAAGAACCATAATGATAAAAGAGATAAATCAAGACCAAATAAAAATGAAAACCAAAAGAGAAAATGAAACAAGAGAGGAAATTAAAATGGGTTTCAACATCTCATCTCAGACAATCACAACAATAATGTTGACCCACCCAAAACTAACTGCGCCTCCTAGGTATACTTCCTCCTTCTCTTTTTCATTACTTTATAATTCTAAATACTTGGCATCTTGGGTAAAGAAGTTTAGGGATGGAATTCAAACACCTCCTAAAAGTTCTCACCTTTTATGAGGATTTTCTGCAAAACATCATGTCAACCCCAAATATTCTTTCCAAACATGACTTGTATCTAGAACTTACCCATATGAACTCCCAAAGCTTCATCAACATAAGTTTACTTCACATTCCACACCTTGCATTATCTTATATGTGAACAAAATGACTATGTTATTTGCAGGAATTCTAAATTCGAGGTCGAATTCTCTCCAACTTGGGGGGTATGATACAATCCAAGTAGCCAAGAAGATGACCAAGGACTCAAGAGACAATTCACACTGTGAGCATTCATCTTAGCAATCAAGTAAAGACCCCACCAAAGATCAGATGGACCTCACCAGAAGAAGAACCGGGCATAGACCAGAACACCAAATGTTCTTTCTTCTGGTCTTCTTAAAAATAAAAACATGTTTGTAAATAATTTGAGCTCACTTTGGGGGTCCAAATAGAAAAATAGGCTAGAGTAGGTCACATAGCATAAAAGGGGGGGGGGTGTATTTATCATTTTAGGTTGTGCCTAGTCCGTTAGGGTTAGAATGTAGCCCCACCTTCTAGAAGCTATGCCTAAGGGATGGTTTTGACCATGGTCAACACCCTAGGCAGCCCCTCTCCCCTTCCTTTTCTACCCCTCACTCATCTTGCCCTCCAAGTCACTCCTTCCCATATAAAGGGTGCCTTCCTCCATATATTGACACATTAAAATTTTGAAGTAAAGAAACTTTGCTTGAGTGAATTGAGAGTCTGAGTACTCCTTTTTATATGGGTCTTATCTTGGGTGGGTAGTATCCTAAGTGGCGACTCTAGGTCTTTTCTTGAGTGAGTGACATCTCAAGTGGCGGCTCTTGCATCACTCATCTTGGAGTCCCTCTCCTCCAAGTGGCGTGAATTCTCATTCTAATCCATAAGTTCTTTCATCCCTTCATCTTTTTCCTTCTTTATTTGCGCCATTATCCATTTCAATTTCATGTTTTTTAATGTTCCTTCCATTTGGTCATTCTTTATCATTATAGTCTTGTTTTGTTTCTTCTTTTATTTTCTCTTCAATTCCACACCATAGCATCATTGTCACCATATTATTGTAATTTTGTCTTTGCCCTTGTGAAGTGAACCTTCACACTTACTTAACCACTTGGTTAAGTTCGTGTCCAATGGAGATCTTCTTAGGGTTCTCACCTTTAAATTGCAAAATTACAAAATATAAACAAAAGCAAAACCATTAAAATGTGCAATCTAAAATCAACTCACATCAGGGATGAAATTCAAACATCATGTCATCCCCAAATATTTTTTCCAAACATGGCTTGTATCTAAAACTTACCCATATGAACTTCCAAAGCTTTATGAACATAAGTTTACTTCATATGCCACATCTTGCACTATCTTATATGTGAACAAACTGGCTATGTTATTTGCAAGAGTTCTAACTTCGAGGTCGAATTCTCTCCAACTTGGGAGGCATGATACAAGCCAAGTAGCCAAAAAGATGACCAAGAACTCAAGAGATAATTCACACTATGAGCGGTCATCTTAGTAATCAAGTTAAGACTCCACCAAAGATCAGGCGGACCTCACCAAAAGAAGAACTGGGCATAGACCAGAACACCAAATGTTCTTTCTTCTGGTTTTTTTAAAAGAAAAAAATCTATTTGTAAATAAGTGGGCTCCCTTTGGGAGTACAAATACCAAAAAAGGCTAGAGTAGGTTCACATAGCATAAAAGGGAGTGTACTTAGCGAAATGGCTTGGTACCAAGCCCACTTTTTCAAGACAAGGCACCTAGAATTAGGATTTTTAAACTACCTTCTAGAAGCTATGCCTAAAGTTGTGGTTTTGACCATGGTCAACACTCTAGGAAGCCCCTCTCCCTTTCCATTTCTACCCTTCACCCATCTTGCCCACTGAGGCACCCCTTCCTGTAAATAGGGTGTCTTGCCTCATGTATTTTCAACATTGAGAATTGAAGTAAAGAAACTCTGCTTTAGTGAATTTGTGAGTCTAAGTACTCTAGTTTATCTGGGTCTTATCTTTGCACCTCTCATTTTGGAGCCTTCTCTTCTCCAAGTGGCCCTTTACTTCTTCTCCATAAGTTCTACTCATTTTAGGATTGTTCATTTTTGGTGTGACACTTTACTTAGATTCAGATTTTAAGAAAGAAAATGGTGAGAACTCTAAGAAGATCCCCACTGGACACGAACTTAACCAAGTGGTTAAGTAAGTGTGAAGGATAACATCACAAGAGCAGAAGGAAACGACAATTATAAGGTGAAAGTGATGCTAAAAGGTGCGGAATTTAAGAACATGGAAAGGAAAACCAAATAGAATTGTCGAATGGAAACAAGGAAAACCAAACAAGAACATGATACAAAGAGTAAAAATGGAATGAAAATGGAAGAAAAGATGAAGGAAGGATAAAGCTTATGTGATGGATTTGAGAAGTGGAAAACGCCACTTGGAGTGTGATTGGCCTCCAAGATAAGTGATGATAGCTGCCACTTGAGAGCTCTCAATTCTCACAAGATAAGACCTAAATGCTAAGAGGAATTCAAACCTCACTAACACCTCACACAATTTGTGCAGATTAACTCTTCTTCTATTAATTTCAACTTGTAAAATACACTAGGTAGGCCTCCTATTTATAGGTGAAGGAGCCTTGGAGAACGAACTAAAGGGTAGGATGGGAAAAGGGAAAAAATGGGCAGCCTTTTGGTTTGACTAAGTCAAACCGGCATCCTAGGCTTGTCCTTCTAGAAACTAGGTCAAAATGACTTCCAAAATGGCTAGGAACAAGCTAAAATGCTACCCACCACCCATATTATGCTAAAGGCACCTTATTCTGGCCTATCTTTTCTATTTGGACCCCTAAAGTGAGCCCAATTTATTTAAATAAAGACCAGAAGGAAGAACTTCTGATATTCTGGTTTATAACTTCTTATTTTGCTGATGCTTTCTCGAGGTTTGGGGGGGGCCGAATTTGTATACTTAGATGATTGACCTTTTTGTGAGGTGCTTGATGTGTCCTTAATCATCTGTTGGTTGCTTTGGTTTGTATCATGCCCCCCAGGTTGGAAAGAATTCGTCCTCAAATTTAGAACTCCTGCAAATAACATAGTTAGTTTGTTCCCAGAGAAGGTATTTCTAAGTTTAGGATGTGAGACAAACTTCTGTTTATGAAGCTTGGGGAGTTCACATGGGTGATTTCTAGATACAGGCCATGGTTGTAGAGAATGTTTAGGGAAGAAATGATTTTGTACCGCCCTGGTAGTCGGAAGTGATGACGTGGCACCAAGCCACAGAGTAGGCGTGTGGACAAGGCGCCAGAGTTGCAGAAGGGAAGGAAGTCGGAGGGTTCGTGTAATCGCCAGTTATTAAGTTGGCGTGCTGCGATCTCCAGCATACCAGGCGATCGCCCAGTTGAAGATGAAGTCGCCAGATGGTAAACTCAGGCGACCAATGATTGGAGATCGCCAGAACAAGCACATCGCCAAAGATGAAGGTGGGGCAGATTATGAAGGCGGCCGGCGAGACCACAGGGAAGGTGTACGAGAGCACCCTAACTCGCCAATTCCAGTAGA
>Ga0123342_1008310_pt1 | contig 13149 bp, 12 predicted proteins | sample Turbeawhitnodule_FD_89960 | JGI IMG/M metagenome (GOLD analysis project Ga0123342, IMG submission 89960) | Root nodule microbial communities of legume samples collected from Mexico - Turtle bean Mexico white nodule | ecosystem: Host-associated > Plants > Roots > Nodule | place: Mexico: Nepantla...
GACTTCGTCCGCGCCCGCCGCCATCGCGGCCTCGAACCCTTTCATATTCGGTGTCAGAACGGCATAGCGGACCCCAGGCCTGCGCTTGATACCTGCCATCACCTCGGCGGCGTCGGCAAGCTGCGGCACCCACTTCGGGCTGACAAAGCTTGTCGCCTCGATCCGCTCGAAACCACATTCGGAGATCATGTCGATCAGAGCGATCTTCGTCGCCGTCGGGATCAGATCCTTCTCGTTCTGAAGACCATCACGCGGAGCCATCTCAACGATCGAGACATCCCGCGGCAGCAGTGACGATTCTCCGGGCTGCACAATCACGTCTCCTCTACCCGGAGTGTCAGAAGCACCGCGCCTTCATCAACCTGCTGTCCTTCACTCACCTCGACGGCTTCCACCGTCCCATCGCGGGCCGCAACGAGCGTCAGTTCCATCTTCATCGCTTCCATGACGACAAGCGCATCGCCCTTGGAGACTTCCGCCCCCGAACTCGTGCGCACGATCTTCACAAAGCCCGGCATCGGCGCGATCAACCTGTTGCCGTCAGCCACATCAGCCGCACTGAAATCGAGCGGGTTGCCAAGGTGGAACACATGCGTTCTGTGGTCCACGCTGACAACCATGTGATGCGCCGCCACGCTCGCCTTGACCTGCACCTGTCGGCCATCGACCTCCGCCCTGCAGCCGTCATCCTGCCGGCTGACGATCTTCACCGGAATGACTCGTCGGCCATCATGCACGGCAAAGAAATCGAAGCCCTTGGCGGCAACTCGCAGCGTTGAATGCCCACCTTCGTAGGTTAGCACGACGATACGCTGCATTTCGCTCCAGAGCTGCCAGTGCCCCAGCGTCAGCCATGGATCGCCATCCGATGATTGTGTAAGCGCGCCCAGCGACAGGACGGCGGCAAGCGCAACGACGGTGTCGACTGGCGGCTCGATGGCGGTCAGCGATTGCAGATTGCGATCGATCAGCCCGGTATCCGGGTGGCCAGCGGAAAATTCTTCCTGTGCGCTCAGTCTGGCGAGAAAATCGAGATTGGTGGTGACGCCGATGATATGCGAGCTCTGCAAAGCCCTGGTCAGTCGCAACAGCGCGACACTCCGACTGGGCCCGTGCACGACCATCTTCGCGATCAGAGGATCGTAGTGGGCGGAGACCGTGTCGCCGGGACGGATCCCGGCATCGATCCGCGCCGTAACCTCAGGAAAGTCTAGATGCCTGATCGTACCCGTCGCGGGCAGGAAACCTTTGGCCGCATCCTCGGCATAAATTCGCGCCTCGAAGGCCCAGCCGTAGATTTCGAGCTCCGACTGCTTCTTCGGCAGGGGCTCGCCGGCGGCTACGCGCAATTGCCACTCGACCAGATCAACCCCAGTGATTGCCTCAGTGACGGCTTGCTCGACCTGAAGGCGGGTATTCATCTCCATGAAATAGAAGCGATCCGGCCAGAGGCCGTTTGACACATCCGCAATGAACTCCACGGTGCCGGCACCGCGATAGGAGATGGCACGCGCCGCGCGCACGGCCGCCTCGCCCATCGCACGGCGCATTTCCGGCGTCATGCCCGGAGCCGGCGCCTCCTCGATCACCTTCTGATGGCGGCGCTGGAGCGAGCAATCGCGCTCGAAAAGATGAACAACGTTGCCATGCCGATCCCCGAAGATCTGAACTTCGATGTGGCGTGGCCGAACGAGATACCGCTCGATCAACACGGCGTCGTCGCCAAAGGCAGCCTTCGCCTCACGCCGCGCGGCGGCGAGCGCCTCGGGAAATTCCTCTTCGCTGTCGACACGGCGCATGCCCTTGCCGCCGCCGCCAGCGCGGGCCTTGATCAGGACGGGGTAGCCGATCAAGGTCGCCTGATCGGCCAGAAACCCGTCATTCTGTTCCTCGCCGTGATAACCCGGGACAACGGGCACTCCCGACTGGTCCATCAACGCCTTTGCCGCATCCTTTAATCCCATGGCGCGAATGGAAGATGCCTGCGGCCCAATAAAGACGATGCCTGCCGCCTCGACGGCTGCTGCAAAATCGGCATTCTCGGATAGAAACCCGTAACCGGGATGAATGGCTTCGGCGCCAGTCCTTTCCGCCGCAGCCAGAATCCGTTCGATAGAGAGATAGCTTTCCTGCGCGCTGGCAGGCCCCAGACGGACAGCCTCGTCAGCCATTTCGACATGTAGCGCGCCGACATCGGCATCCGAATAGACTGCCACAGTGGCAATCCCCATACGCCTGGCAGTTCGGATCACCCGGCAAGCAATCTCGCCACGGTTTGCGATGAGAATTTTCTGGAACATCGCTACCTCACATCCGGAACAGGCCGAAGCGCGTGTCTTCAATCGGTGCATTCAGCGCCGCAGACAGCGAGAGACCGAGCACATCTCGGCTCTTGGCCGGATCAATCACCCCGTCATCCCAAAGGCGCGCCGACGCATAGAGCGGATGGCTCTGTCGTTCGAAAAGATCGAGCACCGGCTGCTTGAAACTAGCCTCTTCCTCCGGCGTCCAAGGGGTGCCGCCACGGGAAAGCGCCTCGCCCCGGACGGTCGCAAGGACACCGGCCGCCTGCTCTCCGCCCATGACCGAGATGCGGCTGTTCGGCCATGTCCAGAGAAAGCGCGGCGAGAAGGCGCGACCCGCCATGCCGTAGTTACCTGCACCGAAGGAACCTCCAACCAGCATCGTCACTTTCGGCACAGCAGTCGTTGCGACCGCGGTCACGAGCTTCGCACCATTCTTGGCGATGCCTTCCGTCTCGTATTTGCGGCCGACCATGAAGCCTGTGATGTTCTGGAGGAAGACGAGCGGTATCCGGCGTTGCGAGCAAAGCTCGACGAAATGAGCACCCTTCAGCGCCGACTCGGAAAACAACACGCCGTTGTTCGCAACCACGCCCACGGGGATGCCATGGATGTGAGAAAAGCCGCAAATCAACGTCGTTCCATAGCGTGCTTTGAACTCGTCAAAACGGGAACCATCGACGAGACGCGCAAGCACCTCGCGCACATCGTAAGGGACGCGCAGGTCGGCAGGGACAATACCAGCGATTTCCGCCGGATCGAAGAGCGGCGCTTCGACCGGCTGACGCTCGACGCCACCCGAGTTGGACCGATTGAGGTTGGCGACAGCGCGTCGAGCCAATGCCAGCGCTTGTGCATCGTCACGAGCGAGATGGTCTGCAACGCCGGAGAGCCTTGTGTGCACGTCGCCGCCGCCGAGGTCCTCTGCCGAGACGACTTCGCCGGTCGCAGCCTTCACCAGCGGAGGGCCGGCAAGGAAGATGGTGCCTTGCCCCTCAACGATGATCGCCTCATCGGACATGGCCGGCACATAGGCACCGCCCGCCGTGCACGAGCCCATGACCACCGCAATCTGCGGAATGCCCGCCGCAGACATGTTCGCCTGATTGTAGAAAATCCGACCGAAATGATCTCGATCCGGAAACACCTCGTCCTGGTTCGGCAGATTCGCACCGCCCGAATCCACGAGGTAGATGCAGGGCAGATTGTTCTGTGCGGCGATCTCCTGCGCGCGCAGATGCTTCTTCACCGTCATCGGATAGTAAGTGCCGCCTTTCACCGTCGCATCGTTGCAGACAATCATGCAATCGCGGCCCGAAACGCGACCGATGCCGGTTATCAGGCCAGCGCCGGGCGCCTCGTTGCCGTACATGCCGTGAGCCGCGGTCAATCCAATCTCGAGAAACGGTGTTGCCGGATCGAGCAGTCCGGCGATCCGATCCCGCGGCAGCATCTTGCCGCGAGCGATGTGACGCTCACGGGCTGCAGCTCCGCCGCCGTTTGCGGCACTCAAAGCCGCTTCTTCGATGACACGGATCGCTTCGGTCATCGCCGAGCGATTCGTCCTGAAGCTCTCCGAATTCGGCGAAATCTGCGACTTCAAAATCGTCATTCGTCACCAGGATAGGTTATCGGATAAATTCTCTTATCAAGCCGTCTCCGCGAAAAGCTCGCGGCCGATCAACATGCGTCTGATTTCGGAAGTGCCGGCACCGATCTCGTAGAGCTTTGCGTCGCGCAGCAGCCGGGCCGCAGGATAGTCGTTCGTGTAGCCATTGCCCCCGAGCGCCTGGATTGTTTCGAGGGCCAGAAGCGTCGCTTTTTCGGCAGCATAAAGAATACAGCCGGCGGCATCCTTGCGTGTCGTCTCGCCGCGATCGCAGGCGGCCGCCACCGCATAGACATAGGCGCGTGCCGTGTTCATGGTCACGTACATGTCGGCGAGCTTGCCCTGCATCAGCTGGAACTCGCCGATCGCCTGACCAAACTGCCTTCTCTCATGAAGATAGGGCACGACGACATCCATGCAGGCGGCCATGATACCGATCGGTCCCGCGGAAAGGACGACGCGCTCATAGTCGAGTCCCGACATCAGAACGCGCGCGCCACCACCGACGGTGCCGAGCACATTTGCCTCCGGAACCCCACAATTCTCAAAGATCAGTTCGCAGGTATTGGAACCACGCATGCCAAGCTTGTCGAGCTTGGGCCCGGTTGAGAAGCCCTTGAAGGCCTTCTCGACCAGGAAGGCCGTGATGCCGCGCGGTCCCGCTTCCGGGTCGGTCTTTGCGTAGACCACCAGCACATCGGCGTCCGGACCGTTGGTGATCCACATCTTGTTGCCGTTGAGAACGTAACTGTTACCTTGCTTCTCCGCCCGAAGCTTCATCGAAACGACGTCGGATCCGGCACCCGGTTCGGACATGGCAAGCGCGCCGACATGTTCACCGGAAATCAGGTTGGGCAGGTACCGCGACTTCTGATCAGGGGTTCCATTCCGGCTGATCTGATTGACGCACAAATTGGAATGAGCGCCGTAGCTCAGTCCAACGGAGGCCGAAGCGCGGCTGATCTCTTCCATCGCGATGCAATGGGCCAGATAACCTAATCCGGCGCCGCCGTAGGCCTCTTCAGCAGTGATCCCGAGCAGCCCCATGTCACCCATCTCGCGCCAGAGCGGCGTTGGGAAACTGTTGCTGCTGTCGGTCTCGGCAGCGAGCGGTGCGATGCGCTCCGTCGCGAAACGTCGAACGCTGTCGCGGAGTGCCTCGATCTCGTCCGCCAGACCAAATCTCAAACCACCGGAATACATGCCTTCCCTCCCAAGTCCGGCGCGCGCTTACGCAGCGTCCGGTATGCGTGTGTCGTTATTCTCCCGTCATTGTTTTCACGCGCGTATCTTGTCGGCAGCTCCTCCACTGCCGGTCGGCTTGATAAATTTCGTTGAAGAATGTGAAAATGGCAAGCATTTCCGGTCGGCCGGCTTCTGACCGCCCAGTTTGCTCCGGCGAGTATTCGATGGATCTTCCGCCCGCATCTGCCCTTCCTCCCGAAATAGGCAACGACCTGAATACGCACGGGATCTTTGGAGATCCACGTGAGAACAAAAGGATGCTAGCATTGGGCGCGCGGAATTTCTGAACCAAGACGGTTCGTCTTGCGCAAAATATGGAAAGAATTCGTCGCCGGGACGACGCGTTCAACCGCTCAGGGCTATCCGAGCAAGATCGGCAGCCTAACTGGCGGCAAGCACCGATTGCTATGAGATTAACGCTTGATGGCGCGACCGCTGCGGCTTTCGGCGATTGCCCGCACTTGATGGCGGCGAACCAGCTCGGCCTGTACCTCGGCTTGAAATGTCATGACCTGGTCGCGCACCTCGTCTTCGGAGCAGCCAAGCGACGCCAACTCGTCTGCCAACCGGCGGCACTCTGTCTTCCAGAAGCGCACCGCGTCCTCACCGTGGCGGCGGTCCAGTTCGGCCGCGCACCGATCAATGTCACCGGCGCGCGAGGCGACCGGGAAAAGCACGATCTCGCTTGTCGTCATTGCTTGCAAAGTTTTGTTTGACTGTACTGGCATCGACTCATTCCGTTGCGTCCGACTCATTCCTAGCTGACCATGGTTAACGCTTTCCTCTCCCCATCAGGCAAACGTGCCAGCTCGATCTATCGCGACTCTCACTGGCGGGTTCGGAACGGGTATTTTGAGCGCTGCCTTCCGCCACAAGCAGGACTTCCGAACCGGCAAAAATGCCGCTAGGCTTCTGCAAGCTGCTTTGTCGGTGCAGCGAGGGGGCTGAAATCGGTGAGAAGTGTGATCGCGAAGCCTGTCGCGGCTGCCATCGTGGTGTTTGCGCGTGCAATTACTGCCGTGCGCGCCATCTGGCCGAATGACGGCATTCCCGAGGGGCAGTGTGTCTATTTCGCCAATCATTCCAGCCACGGCGATTTCATTCTGGTCTGGGCCGTCCTGCCGCCCCGTCTGAGGCGCCGGACGCGCCCCGTTGCCGGCGCGGAATATTGGCTGAAATCATCGATCAACCGTTTCATCGGCCGCGATGTATTCGACGCAGTGCTTATCGAGCGGGATCGCGAGAAGCGGACCCGCGACCCGATTGAAGTCATGGCCGAGGTGGTCGATTCCGGATCGTCGCTGATTCTCTTCCCCGAAGCCACCCGCAACCAGACCGATGCTCAGTTGCTGCCATTCAAGAGCGGGCTTTTCCATCTCGCTTCGAGTCGGCCGGGCCTTGAGCTCGTGCCGGTCTGGATCAACAATCTCAATCGGGTCATGCCAAAGGGCGAGATTGTTCCGATCCCCCTTATCTGCACCGTGACCTTCGGCAACGCCATGCGAATCGAAGCCGGTGAGAGCAAGGAAAACTTCCTCGACAGGGCGCGCACCGCGCTACTCGATCTTTCACCAAAGCACCCAGGCGGTAACGAATGAATGCAGCAAACTCCGACCTATGGACGCTTGTTCTTGGTATCTTCACGCTCCTCGTCGTTTCCTCGGCCATTGGCTACCTGCTGCAGCAACGCCTGCCCACCGGTAAGTCGAATGCCGCAATCGAGAACCTGAACGCGCGGATCAAGGCATGGTGGATCATGGCGATCCTGATCGGCCTCGCCTTTCTCGCCGGACGGATCGGCGTGCTCCTTCTTTTTGGTTTCTGCTCTTTCGCGGCATTGCGTGAATTCATTACCCTGACCGACACCAAACGCGCCGATCACTGGGCGCTTGCGGCCGCGTTCTTCGTGGTACTGCCGCTCCAGTATTGGCTGCTGTGGGAGCGACAATACGGCATCTTCTCGATCTTCATCCCGGTCTACGCGTTCCTCCTAATGCCGATCATCTCCGTATTGCGCGGCGACACCGAGCGTTTCCTGATACGCATCGCCGAAGTGCAATGGGCGCTGATGATCTGCGTATTCTGCGCCTCGCACGTTCCGGCATTGTTGACGTTGACGATTCCAGGCTACGAGGGCCGCAACGTTCTCCTGATCGCCTTCCTGGTGATCATCGTGCAGCTTAGTGATGTCTTGCAATATGTCTGGGGCAAGCTGTTCGGTCGCACCAAGATCGCGCCAAGCCTGTCTCCATCGAAGACGGTGGAAGGATTTGTCGGGGGCGTGGCCAGTGCGACACTGATCGGCACCGCCCTGTGGTGGATCACGCCCTTCACACCGTTTCAGGCCGGGGTTATGGCCTTCGTCATCACGATGATGGGCTTCTTCGGCGGTCTCGTCATGTCGGCGATCAAGCGCGACCGCGGCGTCAAGGACTGGGGCCACCTTATCGAGGGCCATGGCGGACTAATCGACCGGCTCGATTCCGTCGTCTTTTCCGCACCGATCTTCTTCCACATTGTCCGCTATTGGTGGTCAACCACATGATGGCGCCGCTACGCCGGCTCGCCCAGAGCAGTGTGATGCACGTGCTTTTCGCGTTTGCCGCCATGGGCGGCTGGGCGGTCCTCGCCAACAGCAATCACCCGCTGCAGCGAGCCCTGCTGGCCGGCGTTGTGCAAGGCGGACTCTCGGCCTGCCTCACCTTCTTTCTCAAGACGGTGATCGAACGACTCTCGAAGCAGTTCGAAGGCCGCGCCGGTCTATGGGCGCCACCGCTGATCGCCAGCCTTGGCTCTACCACCGTGCTGATCTCGATCCACGCATTGAGCGGTACGCCGGAAATCCTGAAGACCATAGCAGTGCCACTGGCCGTCTCGACGAGCTACGCGGCGGTCTACAATTACTTTCTCTATCAAAAGAGGATCGAGGCATGACGGAAACGGGCGATCGCCGGCCGCTGGCAAGCAGAGACACGCAATGGGCAAGGCGCATTGCGCAATGGCTGGCGGCGAGATCGATTACGCCGAACCAGATCTCCCAGCTAAGCATGGTCGCCGCGGCGCTGGCGGGCGGCTCCTTTTGCTTTGCCGGTTCTGAGATCGGATGGGGCCGGGCTCTTCTGCTCGTCGTCGCGGCAGCCCTCTGCCAATTACGACTGCTGTGCAATCTCTTCGATGGCATGGTTGCCGTCGAAGGCGGCAAGGGCGCAGCCGACGGACCGTTCTGGAACGAGTTCCCCGACCGCGTCGCCGACATCCTCATCCTGGCCGGTGTGGGGTTTGGCATCGGATCGCCTGGGCTCGGTTGGGCAGCGGCATCCTTTGCCGTGTTGACAGCCTATGTTCGCGAGCTCGGACGAGCAACGGGAACGCCGAGCGACTTCTCAGGCCCGATGGCAAAGCAACACCGCATGGCGACGATCACCGCCGCAGCCGTTCTCTCAATCCTCGAGCCGCTCTGGAACGGGCACAACCAGGTCCTGCTCGTGGCCCTCTGGCTGATCGCCATCGGTGCCGCATTCACGGCACTGCGACGTGGCAGAAATGTCGTTCGAAACCTGAAGGCTGGCCACGCCGAAAATTGACGCGCTTCGCTCAATCCTCGCCAGGCGTACCAAAATGCCCGAAAGTGCGCTTTGCAGCCGAACAGAGCGGCAATAGAACGATCGCGCCGCTTCTTCTTTTCCCCGAAGCGGCCTTGGACTAGCCTCGCTTCGGCGAGGCATTTTTCTTTTCTCCGCATTTATAAGATTTTTATATCCGCGGCCTGCCGCCAATCTCGAACGCTTATGCGCTTCGGTCGCATATTAATGTCCGAGAGATCCAAGGATCATCTCCACGCCAGAAAGCATGAAAGGTGCCATCCGGTGGATGACGCCCTTTGTCTTGTCTGACTCCAGAAGAACAACAGGAGTCAAGATCGATGATGGACATAGTTCTACTCGCCACAGCAATCGTATTTTTCGCCCTATGCTTTGCTTACACCAAAGCCTGCGACCGGCTTTGACCGGAGGAAGCGCCATGACCCTCGACTATATTCTCAGCGGTGCCGTCACCGTGTTCCTCACGGTCTACCTCACCTACGCTCTCATTCGCCCCGAGCGTTTTTGACCGTCGCATCCCTTGCGGGAACTACGCGCCAGGCAGAACCAATCGGGTTTGAAAGTTAGCTCCCATGACCCTCAACGGATGGCTTCAGATCCTGCTTTACTGCGGGATCATCATCGTGCTCGTCAAACCGCTCGGCGGCTACATGACACGCGTCTTCAGTGGCGAGCGCACGCTTCTCTCACCGGTCCTCGTTCCGATCGAACGAGGGCTCTACGCGCTTGCCGGCACCAGCGAACGCGAAGACCAACACTGGACTTCGTATGCATTTGCGATGCTGACGTTCAACCTGCTCGGCGTCATCGTTCTCTATACTCTGATGCGCCTGCAGGCTGTCCTGCCCTATAACCCGGCCGGCATGGCTGCCGTCGGGCCCGAGCTTTCCTTCAACACTGCTACGAGTTTCGTCAGCAATACCAACTGGCAGAACTACGGCGGCGAAAGCACGATGTCCTATCTTACGCAGATGGCCGGGCTGACTGTGCAGAACTTTGTTTCTGCCGCAACCGGCATGGCGATTGCTACCGGGCTCATACGCGCGTTCTCGCGTGCGTCGGGTAAGGCGATCGGCAACTTCTGGGTCGATATGGTGCGTAGCACGCTCTACATCCTCCTGCCGATCTGCATCGTGTTGACGCTGGTCTATGTCTATCTTGGCGTTCCACAAACCTTGGGCCCCTATGTCGACGCAACGACCCTCGAGGGCGCCAAGCAGACGATCGCCCTCGGCCCTGTCGCCTCGCAACTTGCCATCAAGATGCTCGGCACCAACGGCGGCGGCTTCTTCAACGTCAACTCGGCGCACCCGTTCGAGAACCCCGACAACATCTCGAACATGATCCAGATGGTCTCGATCTTCGCAATCGGCGCCGCCTTCACCAACGTCTTCGGCCGCATGGTCGGCAACCAGCGCCAGGGTTGGGCAATCCTCGCCACCATGGGCATCCTGTTCATCGCCGGTGTGACAGTCACTTACTGGGCTGAAGCCGCGGGCAATCCTCTGATGCATGCCTTTGGTCTGCAGGGCGGCAACATGGAAGGCAAGGAAGTCCGCTTCGGCGTCGCCATGTCATCGCTCTTTGCGGTCATAACAACCGCTGCGTCCTGTGGCGCGGTCAACGCGATGCACGGCAGCTTCACGGCGCTCGGCGGCCTGATCCCGCTCATCAACATGCAGCTTGGCGAAGTCATCGTCGGCGGCGTGGGCGCGGGCTTCTATGGCATCCTGCTCTTCGTCATCATCGCGATCTTCGTCGCTGGGCTGATGGTCGGACGCACGCCGGAATATCTTGGTAAGAAGATCGAAGCCAAGGAGATGAAGATGGCAGTGCTTGCCATTCTTTGCTTGCCGCTTGCGATGCTCGTTTTCACGGCGATCGCCAGCGTCCTGCCGTCCGCCGTTGCCTCGATCGGCACTGGCGGCCCGCATGGCTTCTCCGAGATCCTGTATGCTTACACCTCGGCTGCCGCGAACAACGGCTCCGCCTTCGGCGGTCTGACCGGCAACACGCCCTGGTACAACATCACGCTCGGTATCGGCATGCTGATGGGCCGCTTCCTGGTCATCGTCCCGGCACTCGCGATCGCGGGATCGCTCGTTGCCAAGAAGACCGTTCCGGCCTCCGCCGGCACCTTCCCGACGGATGGCCCGCTCTTCGTGGGCCTGCTCACGGGCACGATCCTGATCGTCGGCGGCCTGACTTTCTTCCCGGCGCTGGCGCTTGGCCCGGTCATCGAGCACCTGGTCATGATCGCCGGCCAGACCTTCTGAGGTGAAGCATGATCCTTCGTCACAGGCTTCGCAAATCCTTCAACGCACGTCCCGGTTCGCCGGGACGTGACAGCCAGCGGATGACCCGCGCCTCCGACATCATCCTCGTGATGCTCGCCGGTCTCCTCGTCATCGTCGCGGTACTTCGGATTCTACACGGCTGATCGCACAACGGTCGCCTTACTCTTTCAAGCTGGAGTCTCTTATGAGCCAGGCAAAATCAGCGAGCATCATGGATTCTCGCATTCTCATTCCGGCCGCGGGCGCCGCATTTAAAAAGCTCAACCCTCGGGCACTTGCAAGAAACCCGGTCATGTTTGTCGTGGCCACGGTCTCGACGCTGACCACCCTCCTTTTCATCCGCGATCTCGTCACCGGCGGCGAAAGTCTCGGCTTCTCCTTCCAGATCAACCTCTGGCTCTGGTTCACGGTGCTCTTCGCCAACTTCGCCGAAGCAGTCGCCGAAGGGCGAGGCAAGGCACAAGCGGACTCGCTGCGCAAGGCCCGCACCGAGACTCAGGCAAAACTGCTGACGGCCAATAACGGCACCGGCTACCGTCTCGTTCCGGGCACGAGCCTGAAGGTCGGCGATCTCGTCCTCGTCGAGGCTGGCGACATCATTCCCTCCGACGGCGAGGTGGTTGAGGGCGTAGCCTCGGTCAACGAAGCCGCGATCACCGGCGAATCCGCTCCGGTTATCCGCGAGTCCGGCGGCGACCGTTCAGCCGTTACCGGTGGCACGCAGGTCCTGTCCGATTGGATTCGCGTCCGCATCAGCGCTGCCGCGGGACACACCTTCCTCGACCGCATGATTTCGCTCGTCGAAGGCGCGGAGCGCCAGAAGACTCCCAACGAAATCGCGCTCAACATCCTGCTCGCAGGCATGACGCTGATCTTCGTTCTGGCAACCGCCACGATCCCGAGCTTTGCAAGCTATGCCGGCGGCTCTATTCCAATCATCATCCTTGTCGCTCTTTTCGTGACACTGATCCCGACCACCATCGGAGCGCTTCTCTCGGCGATCGGCATTGCGGGCATGGACCGTCTCGTGCGCTTCAACGTACTTGCCATGTCTGGCCGCGCAGTTGAAGCAGCTGGTGACGTCGATACGTTGCTCCTTGACAAGACGGGAACGATCACCCTCGGCAACCGTCAGGCGACGACGTTCCGCCCGGTCCGCGGCGTCACCGAACAGGACCTCGCAGACGCGGCACAGCTTGCTTCACTGGCCGACGAAACGCCGGAAGGCCGCTCGATCGTCGTGCTCGCCAAGGAAAAGTATGGCATCCGCGGCCGCGATATGGCGAGCCTGAAGGCCACTTTCGTGCCCTTTACCGCCCAGACCCGCATGAGCGGTGTGGATGTTGAAGGCTCGTCGATCCGCAAGGGCGCTGTCGATGCCGTGCTTGCCTACGTCGGCGCCGCACCGGCACAGGTTTCAGGCAATGCGGTCGTTGCCATTCGCAGCAACACCGAGGTCGTGCGGGAACTGCAGGCGATCGCCGATGAGATCGCCAAGGCAGGCGGTACACCGCTGGCCGTTGCCCGCGATGGACGCCTTCTCGGCATCGTCCAGCTTAAGGACATCGTCAAAGGCGGCATTCGCGAGCGTTTCGCTGAACTGCGCCGGATGGGCATCCGCACGGTGATGATTACAGGCGATAACCCGATGACCGCCGCAGCCATCGCCGCCGAGGCCGGCGTCGATGACTTTCTCGCGCAGGCAACGCCGGAGAACAAGCTGTCCCTCATTCGTGAGGAGCAGGCCAAGGGCAAGCTGGTTGCGATGTGCGGCGATGGCACGAACGACGCCCCCGCCCTCGCCCAGGCTGATGTCGGCGTCGCCATGAACACCGGCACGGTCGCCGCCCGCGAGGCCGGCAACATGGTCGACCTTGACAGCGACCCGACGAAGCTCATCGAAATCGTCGAGATCGGCAAGCAGTTGCTGATGACCCGCGGCGCGCTGACAACCTTCTCGATCGCCAACGACATCGCCAAGTACTTTGCCATTATCCCGGCAATGTTCCTGGCCTTCTATCCGCAGCTCGGTGTGCTGAACATCATGGGCCTGGCGACCCCGCAGAGCGCCATCCTGTCCGCCATCATATTCA
>Ga0123342_1008311_pt1 | contig 13146 bp, 5 predicted proteins | sample Turbeawhitnodule_FD_89960 | JGI IMG/M metagenome (GOLD analysis project Ga0123342, IMG submission 89960) | Root nodule microbial communities of legume samples collected from Mexico - Turtle bean Mexico white nodule | ecosystem: Host-associated > Plants > Roots > Nodule | place: Mexico: Nepantla...
AATTTAAAAATAATTATATAAATTTTAAATAAGTCAAATAATATAAATAATTTGTAATTATTTTGAAATAATTAAATAATTTAAAAATAATTATATATCCAATTTTTTGTTCCTTAAAACTAATACTCTTAGAAAATTATGTATCAAATTAATTTTAAAATTACATAATTTACTACCCAATATATAAACAATAAAATTTAAAAAAAAACAATAAAATTATGACGTGGCAGAAGTCGTGCCAAGTTGGCACAAAGGGCAGAAGTCGTGTCAAGTTGGCACGACTTTAGTATGACATGGAAGAATCGTGTCAAATTGGAACGATTTGTGCATATGAAGTCATGCCAAATTGACACGACTTGCTTAAATTTGTAATTTTTTTTAAACGGATCCCATTTTAGTAAAAACCAAAAGAAATAATCTCATCATTGTGAAAAACCCTATGTAATATTATTTTTATTCAGTTTTTTTATCAATTAGGATATTTAAGAGATGTCTTATTTAAGAGATGTCTTGATCCATATACAATATAAGATAATTTGTTCTTCTTTATTCTTATGATTACTATTCCTCAATAAATACAAGTGTTTTATCAAATCAAAACAACCAGCCTATTGAAAGAGTCCATCTTTTACAAGTCATCTAATTTCATTGGTACTTTGAACTTGATTTTTTTAGATAAGCTAACAAATTTAATAATAAAAGAATGCATAAATTTAGAGTATGTATCTCTAGAGTGGAATGCCCAATATGAGATGGGAATCGAAAATATGAAGAACAAGTTGAGCATATAGTTAAATGTTGAACATGGTAGAGGCGAATCAAGAAGAAAAATATTATTTTCCCTATTCTTATTATGCATTGAACCTTTATAGTTTATTATTGTCTTCATTCCTCTAATTTAGCCTCCTAAATAATGTTTTGAATATGAGTTAGATACTCTGTTCTAGAAAAAGTAATTTACTCATAAAAAGACACAGATATTGTTTTGATCGTGGGGTTCCACCAACTCGAACCTAATCGCGGATCTTATACGCAAATAAAGATGATTAGTCACCATAATTCCTTCATCTCTCTTTCTTTATTTTACTGCCAGGGGATCGTATAAAGTGTTTTTTCTAATAAAATGATTATTTATCATATTTTTAACTTATTTATAACAATATATAATTCTTTAACAAATTATCTTTTCGAAAGTTTTACTGTATTTTTTCTCAGCATCATCCATTTCCCTTTTAATTAAAAAGTAGACAAGTAAATATATATTAACTTTTGCTTAAATAAGATTTACCTTTTAATGAAAATTTTCTTACACAAAAACAAACCGAATATTTACGGAGAATATATAGCAACTTTTAGGATTATAGGCAGATAAATACATTGAGGTGTTGGGTATAAATATTAAGATGGAGTGCATTGGTTTGGCAGATAAAGAAAAACAAGCATAAGCAGCATCACTTTGTGACACACATAGATTGTGGTGAAGAGAGAGAGTTATTAAGAAGAAAAAGATGGGTGCGTGGTTGAGAAATGCAAGGCCCTATCTGATGTTACTAGCAGTTCAATTTGGTTCTGCTGGCATGTTCATATTTGCCATGGATGCTATAAAGAAGGGTATGAGCCATTATGTTTTCATTGTCTATCGTAACGCCATCGCCTCTATAACTCTCGCTCCCTTCGCCTTTGTTCTTGAAAGGTATCTTCCACTTACCTCCATTCATCAACATCAACCATGCTTTAATGCATACTTTTTAACTCAGTTTCACCTCTCTATTTTCTCATTACTGATCAAGTTAATATCTGCTCAAAGACTTTAGTATTGTTTATGCAGGAAAGTTCGTCCCAAGATGACTGTTCGCATATTTTCAGAGATTATGGCACTGGCTTTCTTCGAGTAACCATTATCTTACACTTACAGATACATGAAATCCAAGTTTGAGTTTGTGATTTAGAAGAGATATTTAGTTATATGGTGTTACTTGCAGGATAATACTGGATCAGTGCTTCGCCCTTTTGGGCATGAAGTTCACATCAGCTTCTTTCCTATCTGCTGTCATGAACTCCGCACCCTCTGTTACTTTTCTCATGGCTGTTCTTCTAAGGTGAGTAGCTAGGGTGAATCACCGTAAACACGAAAGGCATAAATGATGGTTCAACCCTCATTGGTTTACCCAAACTCTATGTTAAGAAGAAAAAAATCAAAAAAAAAAAAAATGCTTTTTTTTTCTTCATTGAAGAGAAAAAAAAGGAGTAAGATAAAATTGACTTTTAAAACTAAAGATTCAAAACAAAAAGAAACATTTTTTATTAGTTCTATGTTCTTAAAATGGCTCCAAAGAATCTAAACACAACATTAGAAAAGTTTACATTCAAAAACAGGTCCTAATTAACTGTTTAGCACGAAATATCCATGAGAATATGTATGACTTAGAAAAGAAAAGAAAAGAAAAGAGATCGATATTTTTTAAATTATGATACTTATAAAAATAATAAATGTTAGAACATTAAATTTGTGTTATTATGTATTTCTTTTATTTCAAATAATGTCTTCAGAAATATAATTTTCAATTCTAAACTTAATTGAGATTTGTAGTGGAATTTTAAAACTTGATATGACGTAACCTTGGTATGAAGTGATGTCCTTTCTAGTTAACTTTTTTTTTTAATTTAAAAAAATAAAAAAAAACTTTGAAAAGAAACGATGAATTCCAGTCTTCTGATCTAGGAAGCAAAGAAAAACTTTTATAACCTGTTACGAATTAAATTTAGAATTTCGACTAAGTAAATAACTTTGTTTGTTAAGCATTTAATGATGAAGAATAAACAGGTAAAACCCAACGAACATGTCGAGATTAAGATTTTAAAGGAAATTATTTTAGATACAGGTTTTAAAGTTTATGTTTTACTAATTTTATTTATTTTATTTATTTTATTTATTTTAAGAAATATTTATGTATGCTCAGCAATAAGTATTTATAAAAAAAAATCTGATAAAAAAAACAAGTATTTATAAAAGTAGTGTCATGAACCATTTCCATTGTCATTTGTATACGTTAAACGAAACTACCTATATAAAATATAACAAGATATTATTGCTGTAATTTTTCATATTTTGTGGAAAAAAAAATTGTAATCATTTTATGAAATTTTATAAATGCATATAAATATTTAAAAAAAAACTCATTTTTGTGAATTATTATAAACAAATTCCACAAAACGTGAAGTTTTTAAATAGTGAATAATTAAGATTACAAGTTTTTTAAAGTCACAAATAATATTTTTATATTGTACTAATATTAATCATTTATGTAAGAATTGGTAGTCAATATTTATATTCAAATTGAAATGTTAAGAAACACTAATTCTCTATTTTACGCATCAAGTTCTTAAAGTTTTAAAAATATTTTTATTAAATAATAATAATTTATTCATGACAAAATAAAACTATTTATTTCATTAAAATATTTTTATTTTTAGACTTGTTAACATGTGTAGTCAGAGCATATGATTATAAAGGAATGAAAATTTATTATGAGGTATCAAAGGTACGAAATTGTACTACAGTGACACATTTAAAGGAATTTGGGAAATCTACAGTGAACCAAGTAAATTAACAAAAAAATAGTTAATATTCGATATATTTATGTGTGATTGTAACTATTCTTAATTTATTTATCAATACCCAGCATGCGAGTTGACTTTAACATATGCACAATCTATTGTTTTCTTCGGATCTGATTCCATAAAACAGAGTTTTACAGGTGCATATATATATATATATATATATATATATATATATATATATATATATATATATATATATATATATATATATATATATATATATATATATATACACACACACACAACTTGACAAAAGAACATCTTTCTTTATGTTTGTCAAACCTAAGGAAACCAGAGAATCACACACGTAGGTTGTTATAATGAATAGGTTGGAGCACATGAAGATGAAGGAGGTGGCATGTCAAGCCAAATTGGTTGGAACAATAGTAACTTTTGGAGGCACCTTGCTAATGGCGCTTTACAAAGGCCCTGTACTTAGTGCGATGAGATCTTCAACAAGCCATGCTGGACAACCTCAGAATGTGAACAACCCCACCGGTAACCACTGGATCCTGGGGACATGTTTCCTCCTCATTGGTTGTGCAGGCTTTTCTGCGTTTTACATATTACAAGTAAGTTGCTACACAAACTAACTATAGCTAATTATAAGGAAGATGAATGGCTTGATATGGTGTTTAAGCTTTAAGACTTTTCCATGTAATGAACTAGTTTGAGCTCTCCTTTTATGCTTAAGTCCATAACATGTTTCATCTTATTAGCATAAAATGAGGTTACATATATATTGATATCCTATGGGAAATGATGCATGGTTCGGTGAAATATATGTAGACCATAACATTGAGAAAATACCCAACAGAGATGTCCCTGGCCACTTGGGTTTGCTTCGTGGGTGCACTTCAAAGCTCTGTTGTAGCAGCCATCGCAGAACGCCACCACCCTCATGCATGGGCCATTGGTTGGGATACACGACTCTTTGCTCCTGCTTATGCGGTCAGTGATTTTGATTTGGTTTATTGTAACCATGCATATTCTCAGAATCGATGATGAGAAATCGATGCTAAAAACTGAAGTTCTACATCGATTATAGCTCGATATTTAAATTACACTAAAACATTGGTTCTTCCTCACTTGTTGTTCAAATTGAATGTTCTTTTATTTGTTTTTTAACCTTATTATCTTAATATTAACTTTTACAGGGAATAGTTACATCAGGAGTTCAGTATTACATACAAGGCATGGTGATAAAAACGATGGGCCCAGTTATTGTGACTGCTTTTAATCCCCTTCGTATGATCATTATTACCACCTTGGCCTGCATCATCCTATCTGAGCAACTCTACCTAGGAAGGTACTACAAATTAAGTAGCAAACACTACAATTCAATATGATCCTTTTCTCATCTCATTTTTTGTCCCTCTTTTTATGTTTTGAAAATATATTAACCTTACAATTCAACATGATATATATCAGTGTTATTGGAGCAATAGTTGTGGTTCTTGGGCTATATCTTGTTGTGTGGGGGAAATCTAAAGAATGCCAGCGACGAATGCCACCATCCCCTGCAAAGGATATCTTTCCAGAAGAGCAACGACAGCTACCTGTGACAGCTCCTAGGAATGATAGCAATGATAATAAGGGTTAACTAATGTTTCCACGTCAATAATAAGGATTGATAAATAGTACATTGTGATGATGAAAAGAGTGATATGGAAGACACAATATGAAAATGAGAAAGTGAGAAAAATTAAGTAGAAAGTGGGGTAGCATGGCCGTACAATTATTCACGCTGATCTAAGATTCTAAGGTCAATGTCATGAACATGTTATAGCATGCAATTGGAGTGATAAGTGGCATGACGATCGATGGAATTTATCATGTAAGGAGGGGTCACCTGATTTGCTTTTTATTCACCTTGTTTACTCAACTTCAAGCTTATCTCATTTCGTATTCAACTTTTGAGTATTCCATTTGAACAAAAAAAAATTATTCTATTAAGGTTTGAGATTCTCACACAAATCTAATAATAAATTTGTAGTACATATACTTAGCATCTAGTTCTATCCCACTTCATTACTAATTAGTGTTGAACATAATAGAAAAGCCCAGAGGCTATAAGAATCATAAAGGCCCAAGTACCAGTGAATTTAAAGTTACTTTATTTATCAAAATACCTATAAAAAAGATGCGTAAATAACTCTCAAGAAAAATTAACTCATGTAACATAGATTGTAGTTGGAAAAATGAAAGAAAATAAATAACACATTCAAAATGCATCCCTTCTAACTCAAGCATGGTTGATTGACAGTACTTTTTACGTAATAAATTATTGTTTCGAGAGTATGAGATTTTAGTCCATGAAACATAGAAAAAATCTTCTGGAAACTAAATTCTGAATCATGGTATGTCTATTTTGTTCCAGAAATTAAACTTCGCAACAACCACTTAAAAAGGAACAACAACGTTTCGGATTTTCGTTTATGGAATATATATTTGCATTTGGGAACTTTTTTTTGGACATAACAAACCTGATTTACTAAATTTCATAAACTATTTTCAATAAGCAAATAAAAACAATGCTCCGATCATCACCACTAAAAAATAACCTTTTACCACACCCTTTTAATTTGGTTATTTAAGAACCAATTTAATACAAAATACTGTAAGAATCCTCTAAATTTTATGAAGTTTTCAAAATTCGGTTATTATATTTGCATATTAAATTGATTATATTAATAAACTTTGCAATAAATTTAGTTTATTTCAAATACCTTTCATTTGTAAGCCTAAATTTGTATCATTCGTGAGTTTTTCTTCTTGATCTTATCCAAGGGTCTTTTTTCTTCTCTTCATACGGTTTGTGTGTGTTGAAAAACAGAAAGCTTTTTGAGCGGTTTTGTTGTGTTGTGTGGAATATGTATGGAGACAAAGGAGAGGAAACAAAAGGGGTGCAAGGGTTCAGAGCCAAAGCTTTTGTTGCAGTGGGGGCACATGAAGCAACTGATATGTGTGAAGCTAGTTGTCTCCAAACCGTAATGTTGCACCTCAAACCAATAGCAAATTATAATTCAAAAAGGAAATCCTATTACAGGTGACCTCTTGATGTAATAACAGAAATCACATGACTACTGTGTTGGCAACATCAAATTCACCAAATACTAAGCATCCTTACTCTACTATAACCTAAGTCATATAGTTCTTTCTTCAAAATTCTGCAACAAAACTGCTAAGAAATGTCTTCTACATAAGTTTGGTTAACTGCAGGACATTCACTGCACCTGTGCCCAAGGTGATGACACTGACACAGTCTGTAATTCTTTTTTCACCTACAAAACAACAGGACATGAATCTTTCCCAACCAAGTTACAAAGAACAGAAATGGTCCAAATTTTTGGAATTGTGAGTGGTATTTGGAATCATAGAAATTGTGTGTCCTTTGATAGGGGGCGGTAGATGCGCTCGAAGTATTCGCCTTAGTACAGGTAAAGTTTTGGTCGTGGATTTACGCAAAAGTCTCATTGTGCTTCCTTCGGGTATTCTAATTGGGTTTTGAACCCAGTGGATTGTATGAGGATGATAATTTAATGTTTTCCTATAGTTAGTTTGGTTGTTCCTTAAATATTCAGGTAGGTGTTTCGTGGTAGGAGTATGGTAAGGTGTTTTGCTTTTTATGTATAAGGGTTGAACCACCCCTGAAGTGATTCCCATTTATTTATTTTTTATTCTCGATAAAAAAAAAAAAAAACAAACAAACAGAAAAACAGACTACAAGAGAAAAAGAATGAACCAAATATGATGGGCTACTAAAAGGTTTTGAGGCAGATCATAGGATTCAAAACCCAAACATAATAGGAAAAAAAATCAACTTGTACTATTTACCTAATTTTTTTAGGCGGAGTACAGGACAAAAAAATCCAATCAGTGTAAGAGAAATGAATAGAAGATACTTTGCTTTTCATCCCAGTTCAGGACCTAAGTTGGGTCATATGAAAAATTTCATCCACATCAGCATTCCCTTGTTTAAACATTACTTATTTCCAGATACAGAACACCATTGTCATCCACAACACCTTCCACATTAGATTCAGTTTTTTCTTAACACCAAAAAGGATAAATTGTTCCAAAATAGTGCTCCAATTCATTGTGCTGAACACACTGCATTCTCACTCATCTCCAACACATTACATTTTAACATGATAATAAATATTATGCTATTGTTAAATTTTGAAAATTACTTCCACTTTTTTTAAATAAAATAACATAACAGGTTTATGTAGATTTCTAAAGTAAAGATCACAAATAATCTATGAAAATGAAAATAATCTATGAGATTCAATGGCTTACGTATATGCTTCACGATTTTGATGTTTCTCCTAAACTTACTTTGGTATTATGTGACAATAAATGTGAAATTCACATTGTAGAAAATTTTGTCATTAAGTATATTGAGATGATAAGTTGCTTTTTTTAATTTAAATAAGCTTTTGTCTGATTCAACAAAACAACTTATTGATATCTACACAAAAACTTATACTAACAACTACTTTCATTTTATTTGTTGAATATGTGTGATTTATATTCATTTTTAATGAAAATATCAACCTTCTCTATTATTAGGTAATATAGTTTCAATCTTATATTATAAGGATAATGATACACGACAACTCATACATTTTATACAGCCTTTAATACTATTAAAAAATAATGAAATAAATTATTAATTTTAGTTTATATAATCTTGGCGAACTAACTCAGTCCATCTCGTCCTATTATTGGTGGACTAATGATGGATCGGATTAACCCGATTTCTCATTCTAAATATCACATTGGAAAGTCATTTGAAAATAAGAAAGAAAAAAAAATATATCAATTTGAACGGAGGAAAAAGAAAAAAAAAAGCAGAAAAAGAATTTACTAAAAATAGAAATGCAAATACATTTAATAACGTGAGCCTAAAAGCAAATTAGAATGTATTATAAAAAGTATAAAGATCTTTTGTTCACTAAAAAATTTGTATCAACAAAATATTTATTGTGGAATTGAAGACTACTTAGTTTATTATAACTAAGAACTAAACTTAGTTGTATATAAGTTTTACCACAAGTCAAAGGTGTTTACAGGGTTGGATTTGACAATTTTTGTTTTTTATAGTCTGAATTTGACAAATATGTTGGCAAGTTACTTTTGAATATGAGAATAAAATGTTGATTATAGAAGTTGAAAAGGCATGTCCGATGGAATATAATAAATGATTCGTCTTTTGACTTTCAACTCACTGTAGTTTTATTGGTCTACGTCTAAGGTTAGGGCATGTAAGGTCATAGCTCGATAGTTGGACATTTATGGGTCGTTTTCCGACCTGTGTATCTAACGTTATGAGGAAACACAAATTAAGGAAGCTCAATCAATCAACCTTAATCTCTCAATTAAGGCAGAATCATGACTAAAAGCGGAGAGATTACAACTTAGTCTATATATACTAGATTACGCTCTATAGAAATTATCATTTAATACACAACACAAGAAATACTTTCAACTCATACTTACAATATACTCACTATATTTCATGTTCTTCTGTAGGTGTAGTCCTCTCATTTCCTTATAGTGTATGAAGCTTGCAGGTAGGTGACAATCTCAAAGTTTAACTCACCTCAACTAGCTGCTCCGATTAGAATTCATCCCTTTTGACTATAACAAAAGCTATTTTGAAATGACAAAAAAAATATTATATTAAGTTTATGACATATATGTGTTACGCCATCTATTTGATGAGGATAAGGCTTCAAAGTTTTTATTGGAAGAGGTCTCCAGTGTTAAAAAATTTAATATTAGGGAATCATTAAATAATATTATATACGATAAAATGTAAAATATTACATGATTTCATAAAACATTACTTTTTAATTCTTTAATTAAGAACATTCTGCTAATACATAATACAAAGTAGCATGATCTAATAAATAAATCCGAACGAGTGGCATAAGTATCAAATTCACAATCCCAAATTGGGTTTATAGCTGTAAAAGGAGAATTATTGTTATAGGAATAGGAATAGGAATAGGAATAGGAATATGATAACCCAAAAGAAGATATAAAATGTGAATATCTGGGAAGTTGTAGTAATTAAGTATAAAAATGGAAGTAGCAGGATTCCATCACCATGGTTACAAACTGTGTCCCTCCTCTGATATGGATCATTTGCACTTTATTAAATTTATTTTAAAACATTTTAATTTCATTATTTCCTTAGGTATACTTCTCAAACCTTATAATACATAAAACATATTATTTGCACCAAATTCAATCAAAATCTCAATTTCACTTTTCTACTTATCCTAATTCAAAAATAATTGCTAACTAAATTTCTTCAAGTGCTCAAAATGACTCAAAACCAAGTTCTAAAACACACACTCGTACTTTATAACAAATTATCTTTCTGAAATCCTTTGATTTCTAGAAAAAAAAATCCAAAAGCTATACAAAATTAGAAATATTTTAACTTGTTCCCAGAAAATCTATACATGTGAACATCAGAAAGAATAAATTGAGATATGAAGCAAAGGAATTACTCAAAATAAAAAATATGACTCCGATCAAAATATTAATATACATATGTAAATATTTAATAACATATCTAAAAAACAATTAAGAAATGTATTTAAAAAGTATGGGATAAGAAATTATATGCGTAAAAGATAGCAATTATTACACTAGTGTTAAATAAAATGAGAGGTCAAATCTCTTTAATATGAAAAAAATAGTTAGCTAAAGAATGATTTAGACCAACACCGACAACTGCATTTGGTTACTTCATGTCCATACAAATTAGCAGTCCAAAAGTTTGTAAAAGTTTTTACTTTTATCAAATAATATGATCAATGCTTTGCCTTTTCTGTATCTTCATATGCCAATTATTAGTCAGTTATCCAAAATTCACTGTTCTGTTTGGATTATGTTACTTTTGAAAACATTAACGTTATTATTAATATGTTTTATTTGTGTCTACTCCACCATCCCAAGCCCCTCCTCCACCCTACACTTTCCACATCCATGTTTCTCTTTCCTACACTCCATTTCAGAAATTATCGGATAAACTTACAGGAATAACGTTCAACCTTGTTTTAATTTTTTTTTTAAATAGTTCATATAAACTTTATATGTATATTGCATATTTATCTTTATTTTATTTTTTATCAGCAATGAAAAAATGAAATAAATTGGAGTATTGGAAGGATGTTTCAACACATATACAAAAAGAGTATAAAAATAATGTCTTCTAATCACTACAAGGAAATCATTGAATAAAAACAAATTTTAGAAACAAAAAATAATTAATTGTTATATTGAATAAATTAGATACCATTTTAGATACTACCAAATTTTTGTTTCTAAATTAGTTTATATTATTGATAAATAGATTTTAAATTGGTATTTAATTAGCTACCAACACTACAAGAAAAACATGAAATAAAAACCAATTTTAGAGACAAAAAATAATCAGTAACTAGATTAGATACCATCTTATAAATTAAAAAAAAAAAAATTGGTTTCTAACTTAATTTCTATTATTGTTAAATTGTTTCTAAATTGGTATTTAATTAATTACCAAAGTTTTAACTACCAATTACTTAGATTCTAAATTTGGTAGTAAAAACCTTGATTGTTAATTAGATATCAATTTAGAAACTATATTTAACAATAATAAACACTAATTTAGAAACCAAATAATTTTTTAATCTCTAAAATTGTCTCTAATTTAGTCACTATAGCAACTAATTATTTTTTTGTCTCTAAAATTGGTTTCTATTTCATGATTTTCTTGTAATGCAAGGTTTTAACTATAAATTTTTTTGTTTATAAGATTGATTTCTATTGAGTGATTTTCTTGTAGTGAATGATATTTTATACACATAAAAAGTTGTTCTGCTTAATAAATAATGACAAAAAAAAACTTTTGTCCACTACCATTAGTCCATAAATAGTCTTACTTAATGTATTTGCATAAACTTATATCAACTCCAAAAAAAAACTTTTGACACAAATATCATGACTTAGGTTTTCTCTACACTTTGCTCTAAGCTTTGAATCTGGAGAGCAAACTTGATACTTTGTTCCAAAAACTTTAAAAAAAAAACACTCTCTTTCAACTAAATCTCATCCATAAACACAAATTAAGTTAAAATATTAGCATTTGCAGCTAAGTTCCTTAAACAATTTCTTATCATATACCACAAAGATATGAGTAGACTTGATTTCCTTGTCTTTCTTACTTCAACTCCCGTCGTTTGTCCGATGGTTACTAAATCCCTTCATCCCCGAATAAAGATGTATTCATAATTTCTTTGCCCCTATCTTTAGCATTGATTAGCTCTTTATATATTTATTTGTTATTACCTATGAACTTTGTTGTATCTTCCACCATTTGTTATCTTCCTGGTCTCATCTGCTGAACATAGGTTTGTGCTCAGATTGTTTAGGATACCAATGTATTACTACTTTCCCTTAGGGTGTGTTTGCTTCCAAGTGGGAGGAGGGAGGGAGGGGTGTCTTTTGTGTTTCTATGGTTTTGAGGGTGGGGGAGTGGATGGGGGAGAGGGTGAGTGATTTTTTTCATTCTTCACAAAATGAAGAGATTTGTGAGGATGAATGTAGGATGGTTGTATTTTACCAAAATATCCTTGGACATGCATTTTATTACAATATCAAAATAAATATTACATAAATATATTTATAATTTAAAAAATATTTAATTATACTATTAATAACAACATACAATTATAAATAATAAAAATAAAAAATTGTATAATATTAACAAATATATATAGTTATATAAAATAATAAATGAATATAATAATAAATATTATTTTCATAAATTTTAATATATTTAATAATTTTATTTCAATGTAACACAAAAATATTTTCTATTATATTTTTTAATTTTTTATTATAAAATATAAGTAAATATGAATATTATATATTAAAAAAATTAATTAATTCAAATCTACACAAAAAATAATCATAATTAATTATTCAAATATTTTTAATAACAAGGACAAATTTGTAAACTTACAATAAATCATCCTCACAAATCCTCTCTACCATTCCTCAATCCAAACAACCTCACATATCCTCACACATCCTCTCTAATCCTCACAAATCCACTCCCTCCCCTCCTCACAAATCCCCTCCTCAATCCAAACAGAGCATTAGGCTTTGTTTGGATTAGAGGTTGTGGGTGAGTGGAAAGTTGAAGGTGTGGAAGAGTGGAAGTGTGAAGAAAGTGTGGAGAAAGTTGAGGGTGTTTGGATTGAGAGATGTTAGAGTGGATATGTGAAGAAAGTTTATTGAAAAGTGTAAATGATGTGATAGTTGTGAGAGTATTTTAATATATTTTGAATAGTGTAAATTGTAAGATTACAAATTTACCCTTATAAGATTACATTGAAATATTAATGTTAAATTTTTGTTAGTAGATAATTTTAATATTATTAATGATTATTTAATAAATTTTATGTTATATAAATATATAATTTTTATTAATTATGATTTTGATTACTATTAATAATA
>Ga0123342_1008312_pt1 | contig 13146 bp, 4 predicted proteins | sample Turbeawhitnodule_FD_89960 | JGI IMG/M metagenome (GOLD analysis project Ga0123342, IMG submission 89960) | Root nodule microbial communities of legume samples collected from Mexico - Turtle bean Mexico white nodule | ecosystem: Host-associated > Plants > Roots > Nodule | place: Mexico: Nepantla...
GTGAAGGTGGTAGTGAAGGTGGTGGTGGTGGTGATGGTGGTAGTGAAGGTGGTGGTGAAGGTGGTAGTGAAGGTGGTGATGGTGGTAGTGAAGGTGGTGGTGAAGGTGGTAGTGAAGGTGGTGATGGTGGTAGTGAAGGTGGTGGTGGTGGTGAATGTGGTAGTGAAGGTGGTGGTGGTGGTGAAGGTGGTAGTGAAGGTGATGGTGGTGGTGAAGGTGGTAGTGAAGGTGGTGGTGGTGGTGGTGAAGGTGGTGGTGGTGGTGGTGGTGATGGTGGTGGTGATGGTGATCGTGATGGTAATTCTGTAGTTAGCTCTCCCCAAACCGAATCACAGATCTTGTAAGTTCTGACGCTTGTTATATACAAATGAAATACCTTTACTTAGACCTGTTTTAGTTTCCAATTGTAAATTGTATTTAACCATACTTTAATCAATAATAATATCCAAGGCCTATATATATTTTTTATTTTCTGCTCATGAATTTTGAGTTCAATATGATAGGTATGAGTAAATTCAATAGAGCACATGATGTTGCTAGGATTTGACTCTGGTAGGATGCGAGTTATGTAACCTTCTGGTTTATTGTTGTAACTTTGTTGAGAGGGATTTGTTCTGATGCTAGTTGTTGACAATAATGTATAGGACCCATATAATCTCAAACTTTAGCTTCACTTGCAAGGGATATCTCTATTTTGTTGGTTCATCAGTAACGTATAAGAATTCTTGAAAGATGGGTTTACATGCGTAAAAACGTATCTTATTCCCTCTGTCTCTTGGTTACTTCAAGGTACAAACTACAGGTTAACATAGAAGTGAATTTCTTTATAAATCAAACTTAGTTTTATACATAAATTATAAAGTAAGAAAAGTTTTATAAATTAATTTATGTGTAAACTAATTTTTTAATTATGGAGAAGGTATTTGAGAATGTTGTCCAAACATGATAATGATATATTTCCATCTCTCTCGAAAATGAGAATGCAACTCCCATATTTACTTTTTGTTTTAAAACAGGTTACCGATAACAAAATATTGGTAGTTCCTGAAAAAAAAATTATTAGTAAAGAAACATCTTCATGTGAGTTCTACTAAGCTTTCTATCCATTTTGCATATAATTGGTTAGCATAGAGTAAATGAGAAGAGGATGATTGGTTTTGAGTTAATAATTATCCATTGTAATATTTTATGAACTTTGAAAGGAACTGTCTATGGATAAGAAAGAGCAAACAAGAACATAGAGATGACTAGACTAATAAACTTGAAGTTGATGTTAAGAGACAAATAAAGGATAATATTATTGATTGAGGTTACGTTCTAACTCTAAATATAAATTACATTTACCTAACTTTTGAAATTGATCAAAATTATTATAATGTTATCCCTGCTTAAAGAGTTAAAGTTAAAATTAATTTCCTAACTTGTTTTTTTATCAAATTTTTCCTTTAACTTAAATAATATAAAAAAACCTTGATTATTATATGTTTATAAACTAAAGTATTATATTTTACATAAATATAAATATTAAAGTCAAAGAATAAATATTATTTATATATAATTATTATCTTTTTATAAAGTTAATTTTTTAATTTAAAAATTAAACAATAATATAAATATAAATTTTATTATTAAATTATTCAAACAGAAAATTAAAACATAATATTAAAAGTAATACATAAAATGAAGTCGTTTAAATATGAGTTATAATTAAATAATATTATAATTATATTTCTCTAACATAGAATTCTTAACTTTAAATTATAAAAATAATAATTTTCGTAAATAAAGTATTATATATATTTATTAGTAAATAAAATTAGTGAGAGAAAAATTACCTTTACCAGAAATAAAAAAAGTTCAAAATTTGTGTCAAAATAATTGAAAAGTCACCCTTTAACAACGATACCGTTGGATCCAAATTAAAAAATAAAAATAAAGGATCAAAATAGTTTTTAAATAAAAACGTAAACAAAAATAGTAACAAAAATTCAAAATATATTTTAACAGAATTTTGAAGTAAATGGGTATAAAATTTAACAATATTACTATTCATACTCAAATTCTAAATTACAAGCATTTAATTTTTTGGATTCATCGATAAGGACATCTTCATCACGGGAGTTGTTTTATAGAATCAATTTTAAATTTTTTGGGTTGTATTGTAATTGGGTGTATGGATTTTGCAACGTGGACGATATCTGCTTTATTAGAAAATTAGGGAATTAAATTATATGTTTAATAGCAGGAAATTGAATGTGATTTGGCATCTCTATCGCTTGATTTGTCCTTTCTAGTTATTCCTCTATTTTATGTATTTCATAGGCTGTAACGTCACGCAGGTGGTCACTGTTTGCACTTGGATTCAAGCCTGAGGCGTCGTTGTGAAAAATAGGGTCAGTGTTTGGGGCTCCTGAACCAAACACGCTTCATAGCATATCGAAACGAGGATGTTGCGGCTTTCGATTCAACGAGGTAAGTCGTTGCATGCACTCTGTTGCTGAGATGCCCACGTGCACAGAGGCCGATCAAGTTTTAGAATTTGGAATTGGTTGAAGAAATGTTGATGTTTTCCCCTTTATTGGTGCAGTGAGAAAGTTGAACATTATGAGGCCTCAGATCTCTGCACTGGGAAGGTCCCATTTCTCAACTGCTGTTGAATCATCTTCCAGTATGAGCAATCCACCGGTAAGGTCTCGCTTGGAATATTTTGCTTTCATGGGTATCTTTCAACTACACCAGTTTTTGAAAAAAAAAAATCGAAGCTTTACTGCTGATTTTTTTCATTTTGTAAAAATGTAAATAATTATATATATATATATATATATATATATTAATATATTATATATTGCGTTTTGTTCATTTTGCTTAAAGTTTGTGGACTTTAGGACTATTTGGTCAAATGGAGTGAAAAGGGTAATCTTTTTGCTTAATTACTCTACAGTGGTTCAAAGTTGAAGTCTTAAATTGATTTTCTAGCTTTAGGTCCTGCATTTAGTTTCGTACCAGGTCATAAGAAATTTAATAATGGAACTCAACAATAAGTCTGTTAGGAGTCCTGAGTAGAATAAACTACTTGTGCTTAAGCCACGAGTCTCACACTTAATGGTCCAATCTGGTGGATTGGATTCTCTTCTTGTGCTTAAGTCTTAAAAGGTTAAATTGGTTTTTACATAATTCAATATATGCTATCCTCGTAGACTTATGAGCATTAAGATAATTTGCCTTTTCTGTTAATTATTTTGACACCTTATTACCCCTTCTTTTTTGTTGGATTCCATCAGAGGGTTCCAAATCTTATTGGGGGCAGTTTTGTTGACTCAAAATCATCAACTGTCATTGATGTTATAAATCCAGTAAGTGTTTTTCTTTGGTTTGTTTGTTTTATACTGCATTTACAGTTGTGTTTCCTTTTTGTAGCTTTGTAAAATGTAAAATTATTATATTTCTTTAATCTTATCGTAGGCAACCCAAGAAGTTGTTTCACAAGTTCCTTTGTCTACGGATGAAGAGTTTAAGGCAGCTGTATCTGCAGCAAAGAAGGCATATCCATCATGGCGTGACACTCCAATTACAACACGCCAACGTGTTATGTTGAAGCTTCAGGAGCTTATACGCAGAGATATGGTAAGCTTCTTAGAACATTCTATGACTGTCACATTCATTCTTAAACAAAGAAACACCCATACTGGAACACAATATTTGTAATTGTTTTAGGACAAACTTGCTCTGAATGTGACCACTGAACAAGGAAAGACGTTGAAGGATGCACAAGGAGATGTATTCCGTGGTTTAGGTTGGTCTTTCTAATATGTTGTTTGAGAAGATTTTGTAGTGTGATAATAATTAGGCTCATAAATTTTGGTAATGCAATTTCTGAATATATTTGTCATTTAGAGGTGGTGGAACACGCTTGTGGGATGGCAACTCTACAAATGGGGGAATATGTTTCCAATGTATCACATGGAATTGACACTTACAGCATTAGAGAACCACTTGGTGTTTGCGCTGGTATTTGTCCTTTCAACTTTCCTGCAATGATTCCCTTGTGGGTAAGCAGTCTTCTATCTTTTCGGTATGGCTTTTTGGCCACCTAATTAATATTTCATATTCACCTTTATTATCAGCAGCATGCATGAGATAGAAAAATTTATTATAGAATGATCCAAAAGTATTTAGCCTGAATATTCTTTTATTTCTCAAAGCAATGCACTGTACCTAATGTGGACAGCATAACAAATTCTGAATGTATATCATCTGCAGATGTTCCCTGTGGCTATTACTTGTGGTAACACCTTTGTTCTAAAACCATCAGAGAAAGACCCAGGTGACTTTTTTTTATTAATTCTGGTTGTCTATGAAAACCCCTGTCTATCAATAATGGAAAAATATATTCTTAACTGCCTGAGTAGGTGTAGGTGTAGGTGTAAAGGATTTTGCACTCTGATAGAAACTGATTCAAATTAATAGAGAAAATGGGGAAAATTCCCGTGTTTACAGTATGAATGCAGAACTACGAGGATTTGCACCTCCTGTTGCCTGAAAGTCCCAATCCTCTCAAATGATAAGATACCCCCCTCTCTTGAAATAAGGCATATTGTCTTATTTCTTATTATCCATCCCCCTAATTACAAATTTGTAACAAACTAACTGAATCTAAGAATTTAAGCCCCTCAATTAACATGTACCTATCATAGTCACTTGGCCATTTATCTGTATTCTGTTAAGGTCTTAGAGAATTGCATGTTTTTAAAATGATGGCTAAGACACCAAGTTGCAATTTCCAAGAAATAGTATAGTTGACAATTTTTTAAGACCCTTTTTGTGATATTAATCTTTACATTTAAAAAAATAATATTTTTTGGCTGTGATTTATTTAAATGAGGAAGACGATGTTAATCTAGCATGAAAAGAGAAAGTAAGTCAACACCCAATTAACTTAAGACTGTTGTCTTTGACAGGCCAGGATTTTGCTTAATGTTGGTCATCTTATTTACTGTAATTTGTGTGATTGTGCCGGTTAGAAGAAAATTGTCAGATGTTACTTCTTTTGAGAAATTCTAAACTAAATTTTCACGGTAACTATGGTCTCCATTATCCACGTAGTCAGTGAGTATTATCACCATCTGTTAGTTTTTCTTTCCTACCCTTATTGAGTTATTGACAAGTTAATTGATCTAGAGGGGTGAATAGATCTTTTTGATTTTTTTTGGAAATATTAAGTTGTATGAAACCTATGAATCCAAATTTTGAGTGCTTTAAATGAAAAACAAATTGGAGAGCTTTTTCTTTAAAATAATAGAGATTAATTTCAATAAAGATTGAAATTCAACAGTACAACTCTTCAAATGAAAAAGAGTAGGAAAGATTGAACACACAAATTCTTAATACTGTTCAGTTATTTTAGACTTACATCCAGTTAGATTTTGACAACGTTAGTCAGATCCTTCCACTATTAAGTTTAAAAGTATTGAAACACTCTTTACACAAGAAACTTAAAATACTCCCTCAGTTCTTGAACCCTACAACAAGAAATTCTTAACATTTAGAGAACCCTTCTACAAGCACCTTGAGAAACAGTATTGCAAGAATTAAAACCTACTAGAATTAACAAAGGAAATCACATAGAAATTGTTTTACTCTATTCAAGCGCACAAGGAAATCAACTTTCATACTAAGCCATTAGAAAATGTAAAAGATTTTCTCTCAGCATTTTGATAGCTCTCTTGATTCAAATCTTTCTGAATTTTTTTAAGCTCTGAAAATGACTCGAAAACTTTCCTTGCAATTGTAGCTTCTTGTGTTCTAAAGAAGAAAATTAATCTATTTATAGAAAAATAAGATTTCACATATTTAATCTGTTACATGAAGTTAGATGTCATTTTCTCACTTGAAACTCGTTTTAATTTGTTACAAGACTTGGTAATTGAATAAAACAACTTTAGAAACACCTGGAGTTGAACCAAAATCAATTTAATTTGTTTGAAATGATGGGAATCAATTAAATCAATTTTTCTTGTCTCAGAAGTTGTTCCTGGGTTTTTGTAATCGATTAGATGGTATGGTAACTGATTAATCAAAGTTTTTTGGTTTATTTGAGCTGCTCACTGTTGTGTAGTTGATAATGAATTTTTGTAATCTATTAAAATAGAGAGCACCCAGATTCAGACAGAGCTACAATGCATGTTGTAATCGATTATGATTTTGGATGCAATAGACTAATATGTGTCTTGTGAAAAACTAAACAATTTGAACCAACTGAAATCTCTTACCAAGTTATATTTTTCAGCAAAAAAGTTAAATTTCATGATTTGGTTTTAATTCTATGGCTAGATAAAGAAATTGTTACCTTAGGCATGATCTTAATTAAAACTAAAACACACATGCCTATATCTAAAACACGCAATACAAAATGCCACATTCATTTCATGTTTGGCATGTATATGAGAAACCAAAATATAAAGAGAAGGTCTTCAATCCTTGACGTCAACATGTACTCTTAAGTCCTAGGACACAAACTTTGCTTCATCCATCCGCTTTTAGTGTTCATTATCCTTGGTTTCATATGAAATGGGAAGAAATAAATTTCAATTTAACGTTAGATGTGTTATCTCTGCTTCAGACCACCTAATAACATATCACTTGACTATTATATGAAATATGTTGTATTTTCCAGGTGCTTCTGTAATGCTTGCAGAATTAGCATTGGAGGCTGGTTTGCCAGAGGGTGTCTTAAATATAGTTCATGGAACCCATGTATGTCATCATTTGGTTTTCTAAATGAACTTTTATTTTTCACTTCTTTCTTGTGATAAAGGTAGTAGAGGACTCATTGTCTTGTGGTGATTTTATCACGTATTCAAGCTTTAAATTAAATCTACTAATTGCTTATAATATATTGTACTTGTACTATACCAAGAATAGTTGATACTATCATAAATTTGATATTACTCTTAAAACAAGTTGTTCCAAGGCGAAATCGTGTCACATTATGATGTCTCATGACATAGTTGTTCTTTCTTATTGATTGATCTTCTCAATCATCCAACTGGTGCAGGATATTGTGAATGCTATTTGCGACGATGATAACATCAAAGCCATATCTTTTGTTGGTTCAAATGTTGTAAGTGATTTGATACTTGTTTGTTCTCTCTAATTCATTATTTTACGTTACACTTCTTTTGGTGACCTTAAACTAGCCAAAGGCAATCCTTATTTGTCAGAAAAATTAATGATTTTTTTGAGACTTGACTGTCTTAAATGTAAAGATGGATAGATAAAATCACGTGATAAAATGCTTAGATTTTGCAGATGTAGACCCCTTTTGGTTACTATTTGTGCTTATTTGATGTTCTAACTTTGTATCAAAGGCTGGAATGCACATATATTCAAGAGCAGCAGCTAAAGGAAAGCGTGTTCAGGTAGGTGTGGATAGTTTAGTTCTCTCATTTTGTAAAATTTTTGGTTTATAGCAATGCAATGATATGAAGTTGGGCAACTACACTATTGTTTGCAGTCTAACATGGGAGCCAAAAATCATGCAATTGTCATGCCAGATGCAAATGTTGATGCTACTCTAAATGCTCTAGTTGCAGCTGGTTTTGGTGCTGCTGGTCAAAGGTGTATGGCTCTTAGCACAGTTGTTTTTGTTGGAGACGCGAAATCATGGTATCATCTATTCTGTTTTGAGTTACTTCATATTTATTGTGACTTTTATAGTAGCATATTACACTTGGAGCAAGTCTAAGCTCCTCTATTTGGTTGTTCAAAATGATGTATAATTCTCCTCAATGTATTTGATTATGTGCCAAGACTCTTCCCCTACAAACATATAATTCAACATCTCTATAGAGAAAGTTTTGTGTGATGACCACATAATCAAAATTTGTTTATATGGTTATTGTAATGCCAATGTTAGTAATAGTATGACCAATTAATTATATTCATAATTTTTAATTATTCCGAGAATATTGTTTCTAAGGAAATACTTTTCTGAGTTAATGGAGTTCCTTGTGAAGCATGTGCAAAGGGAAGTTTACTTCAATATTTGTCCTTTGAAAATTTATTTCAGTGTTGTACTCAGGAAATTTTTAAGAATTGCAACCATTGCAATAATTGTGCAGGAAAGCTAAACTTGTAGAGCGTGCCAAAGCTCTCAAGGTAAATGCTGGAACTGAACCTGATACAGACCTTGGTCCGGTGATCAGCAAGCAGGTTTGCTCATGATTCAAAATTTACTTTTTCCACATTGGATTTGAAGATCTTGTATCGTTCAGGCATTACTGCCATGTCCAATTGTTAAGTATTTTTTAGTTATTTATTTATATTTATGTTTATCGAATATTTTTATTGGCTGCACAGGCAAAGGAGAGAATACACAGACTAGTTCGATCGGGGGTTGAAAGTGGTGCCAAACTACTGCTGGACGGAAGAAATATAGTGGTAGCTTTTAATCCTCCTCTTAAAACATTCTGATTGAATGTAATATAGCAAACACTTTGTCTTGTAGTACTAATGAAGTCATACATGCATGACAAGTAGGTCCCAGGATATGAATCTGGCAATTTTATTGGCCCAACCATCTTATCAGATGTCACTGACAACATGGAGTGCTACAAGGTTACTGAGTAACTTTAAGTGTATTCTAAAAGAATTCCCATTACTTAAGAGACTTGAAGTTTAGATGTTTATTAGACTTGACTGTTTCTGACCTTGCACGTGCAGGAGGAAATTTTTGGCCCAGTTCTCCTTTTCATGGAGGTGTGTCCTTTGTTTCATCCTTAGAATTGCATTATTTTCTATTAAATGAATCACAAAAAATATAATTTTCGGTAAAATGCTTCATATTCATGAACAATTAACCCCTTTAGATGATTAACTATGTTCAAACAATGGCAAGTGATTTACCAGTGTCAAATTATTTCTAACTTGAAAATATTTCCACGTCTGAGACTCAATTATCTTGAATTTTTCATTGACTCAACAATAGACAGATATGCTGATAAAGTGTTATTTTTTTTGTCTTTCAACTTCAACAGGCTGATAGCTTGGAAGAGGCCATAAACATCATCAACAGTAACAAGTATTTGTTAACAACTCGCTGTTGTCATTGCCTTATGTTAAACTGCTGCATTTATTCTTATTTTGAACTTTTCTAATAGATACGGAAATGGTGCTTCTATATTCACCACATCTGGTGTTTCTGCAAGGAAATTTCAGACTGAGATAGAGGCAGGCCAGGTAATGTTACCTAAGCGAGATGTTTAACTTTGCCTTAATAAATGAGGAGTATTGACAAATTACAACACATTCAGTAACTCTTTCTTTCTAATACTCTTGCTCATATTAAAGCTTAGTATCAATTACGTTTTTTCCATCTACTTGATATCTTGTAAGATCTTGCTCAAGGTTTCCAAGTTGAGTATTTGTTGGAGCAACTGTTTGTCGGTTATATAGTAAATAAAGAAATATATTTTGACAGTGTTATTCATTGATAATGACTTGTTACTGCATTTGAACCAGGTTGGCATTAATGTTCCCATCCCAGTTCCTTTGCCCTTCTTCTCATTCACTGGCAACAAGGCATCGTTTGCCGGTGATCTCAACTTCTATGGTATAATAATGATTTCTCCCAAGTTATTTATTAAGTAGAATGTTTTGGACTTACAATTTGTTTAGGCAAATAGTTTTTGTTTTGAATTTGCCATGCTTGAATTACAGGCAAGGCAGGGGTTAACTTCTATACTCAGATCAAGACAATAACACAGCAATGGAAGGATTCAACTGGTGGTAGCAAGATTAACATGGCAATGCCAACCTCCCAAAAATAATGTTGATTATGATTAGCCAGAGTGTGCAATATAATGTTTCTGAAACATTTGTTTTCTTCAATAAAATGGCACTGTTATGCTTTGTCCTTTGTCTTTTCTGATATGTTTCTTTTCTTTTGCATATTTTATTAAGTGAAGGTTTATTTGGAGCTGAATCCTTTAATACTACTTATATGTAATGATGTTAATCAAGGAACATAATTGAATAGCAAATAGAAGAATTAACATTGAATAATTTAAAAATTAGAGAAACTTATTACACTATAATATTCTTGAGGAACTAAAAGAGGGATTGAAGCCTAGAAAATATTGCATGTATAAGGAATTAATTAAATGGAGATTTAATGGTTTAAATAAAAATAAATATTAGTTTAAATCTTGTACTTTGACTTATTAGTTATCGAAGTTTAGAAATTTTCAAACAAGTCCTGAAAGTGCACCCCTACTTTCTCCTTCACAATGAGGTAGGTAGTTAATAATCACTAAAAGATCATCAACCATTATTTAATAGCAATTTTGGACAAACTCATTTTGGAATTGTATTCTAGATTAATCTGGTAAAACGTTATAGATAGGTAAACCAGAAATAGATTTTTGAATTAGCTAATATGTATTAAAAGTCAACACCAACGCCAGAAACGAGATAAATGGACCTTTCTTTAAAATTAGAATGCGTTTACAATAATGTAACAAAAGCTAATTAGATAAATTTACTAATTACTATAGTAATTAGTTTTTTTTTTTTCAAAATTAATTTCTATTTGATGATTTTCCCTGAAATATTTACTTGATTAAGTGTATTTTTATCATATATACTAAATAAAAAATAACAAAATTATAAATAGAAGACATTGCTGTATAAGCACACTCTTAAAGAATCAACTAAGAATCAGGTGAAGTCAAAACAAGTGAGACTAACTGTTTTACCACACTTAATCTGTATTAAACTAAATAAAATATAAGACTATCTATATCTTTCTAGATTATCCCAATTGCTTATTCCATAACTTCTAACCTATATATCTATCTTCGGAATTATTCATACATTTCTAATACTGATGGAAAATTAATTTTAAGACAATATGAGCTTAGTTGAATGCAAAGATGGAAACCGTTACTCCACATTTTCAAAATAACACTTGTGATTTTCAATGTATCATTTTTCAACAGAAGCTTAAATGTTGTTGTTGAGTAGATAAAATGTTGAACATCAAGTACAAAGAAGAATAGCTAGAAGTATGTGCGGAAGTGGAGTTCGTGGCCAACGATGCTCTGAAGTTGGGAAAACGAAATTCTAAAACCAAGTCTCCAACTAGGTGGAATAATAACCAGAATGACACAACACCAACTATGCAGTTTCAAAGTTCAAGCAATGTGACTTTCAACGTTTGTTGCATCAACTAAAGAAACTTGTTTACCTGTTATTCACACACTTCAGATTTAAACTTGCAATTTTAGCCAAATGCTTCTTCCCATATCTGTGAGAGGCCAAGGCCATCTCGCTAGAGCATTTCACATTACAGACTTCACATCTTATTTTCGAATTATTCGTCCCAGCAGGTTTCTTTTGCAGTTTCTCTCCATTCTTGGTCTTGGAATTTAGCTCATGGTTGATGTTCTTCTGTTTCATTTCCTCTTTGGAATGATCACTTTTCAGCTTCTGTGAAACAGGTTGAAACTTTGCCTTCATATCATTCTCCTTAGCCCTGTGTTTGCTCCCTTTCAGGTGTTCATTCAAGGTTTTCTCGCTCGTTGTTGTCACCTGGCATAAAGCGCAAGTCCACTCCTTCTGAACTTCCTTATGTATAGAAATCTGAGGAAGCTCTCCATCAGCCTTATCTTTCATCACTACTCCTTTAGTTTCCAACATTGTTGGTGAAGCATTCTGACTTTGCACAACTTTAGGCACCACAGGAATATCCTGCAATGTTCAAGATTAGCATATAGAGGTGAAGTACTTATTGTAAACCCACCTAATATGATTAGAAGAATACATTTACATACATTTAAAATAATTTATAAATTACTATAGTTATCATGATGATCATATTATATCCACGTTATTAAAATGTATTGCCAAAACCTTTCATAAATGACTTCTTAGCATGCACAACTCTAAAATTTTAACTTCCCATGAGAAATTTATATTTTGAGTATATGATATGAAACCTTACTTGATTGCCTGTAGGAATTTCATTTTTTTCGATCACCTCCAAAACTTTGGTGGCTTTGCGCTCTGTTTGGTGATTTTTCTCATTTGTCTACACAAGATGCTATTTCAATAAGAACTCTCACAAGTAGACTTGGATGGGTTGAAATGACTCATAGAAGAGCTTGTAACAAGAATCACATTAATTTCATAACTGCACCAGCAACATAAAAACTTCACCTTTTGCATTTCTTCATGGTCAGTAACTCTACTTGCATTTGTTGCTTCTGCGACAGGTTTGCAAGTCGTGTTCTTCAATAGAAGAAAAGGAGAATTAGCCCAATTTCTCAATTGACTATAGAAGACATCTTTTATTGGTACACAAACATACAGCAATATAGATGTTTACCTTGCTAGCAATGAGTTTCATTAAGGCTTCTGCTCCATTCTCTTCTACATATTTCTCTGCATGCAGTAAAAAGTTATCTTTCTTGACAAAAAACTTCCTCCAGTTATTTAAACTACGTATGGCTGCTTGTGGATTTGAGAAGCATTTGCGAATAATATTATTGTAGGCATAAGAAGCTCGTTCAAAGTCCGGTAGGATGAGCCAGAGGATGATCATTAGCTTAGTGTAAGGCCAGAACTGGAACCTGATGTTAAAACATGGGAATGAAAAGTTAAAACAAGTTAAAATTAATAATCACATTAAGCTGAAAAGAGAATCCATTTGCTGCAACTAACTTCAATTAATAATAATAATCACATTAACTTGAAATAATTATATCTACATCATGCATAATTTTATTTCTAGTACTTTACTGAGTTCCAACAAAATTCAGAAGAAAAATTAACTAGATATATTACGGAAGTGAAAATAAACACTAGATGACTGAATAATAAAAATACCAACATCAGAAAATGAAAATATTTTTAATCAAAGAGGATTCGGGATTTGTTATGAAACAAAAATAGTAGGTTTCACATGGACTCTTGATATTCAAAACAAGCTAAACATATTGATAGAATGAATTGCATGTGTTATAAAATAAGCTAGTTTATCAACCATTACAATACAGTTCATTTTTCTTACAAAGAAACCTTGAATTAAGCATGCATATTCTCTGTAACCATATCATTTTGCAGATTTCTTGGCTATGTTATGGCTAA
>Ga0123342_1008313_pt1 | contig 13145 bp, 6 predicted proteins | sample Turbeawhitnodule_FD_89960 | JGI IMG/M metagenome (GOLD analysis project Ga0123342, IMG submission 89960) | Root nodule microbial communities of legume samples collected from Mexico - Turtle bean Mexico white nodule | ecosystem: Host-associated > Plants > Roots > Nodule | place: Mexico: Nepantla...
AGAGAAATATATAAAGAAAGAGAGAGAGTTTATATATATATATATATATAGTATAAATTTTTTTTTATATATATTTTTATTATAATTAATATATATATATATATATATATATATATATATATATATATATATATGTAAAATTAGAAAATATTTTATAAGAAAAACTCTCAACTTATGAGAACTATGGACAAGACCAAAAAACTATTTTACTTAAGTAGAAGCGAATTTTTTTTTTGGTAGAAAGGTTGAGACACCCTTAGTCTCATCTTATTTATAAATTTTTTACTGAGAAAAAAAATAAAAATTAAGGTATCTCTAAATATAAAAATGGTCTATGTAGCACAAACACTAATATTGACACTGATACGACACGGAGATACGTATAATATATAAAATGTAGGACACATTAACACATATCTATATATTATATAATTATAAATTATATAAAATTGACAATAAAGATTTATGTCCATGTTTCAGATTATTTTTTAGAGCAGAAAAATGTTTTTCAAAAGGATTTATTTCTTATTTCTGACACCGACACGTCATTTAAGAGAAGTATATGAGTTTCATCTATTTGTGAATTAAGAGTTACAATTTTAGAATACATTTATATATATATATATATATAAATATAAATGATGAAGCATGTTATTGATGCATGATAGAAAATTTTCTAATTTCCAACCAACAAGCTCATATATTCCTATGCCTAAAAACTTACAGCAAATAATTTTTCCCTTTTTGAGTTTCTTTTGCCACAAAAGTGACTTTATCTGGGTATCACATGGTCAATTATTCAATGTTATAATGCAAAAGAAGAGGATATACTCACTTTTTATACATAGTAAATAATTACTTAATAACAACTCCAGAGTGATAAATGTTAATAAAGAAACTGGTGTCAAGAGTCTTTATTCTATAGTTATTATTTATAGTAAATTTATCTCAAAATTAAAAATTTCAAACCTAATTAAAAAAAAATGTGGGCAATCTCATCCACTGTTTTGTTTTTCTACCAAAAACCCACTGTTAGTTTATACATGGCTAATTTAATTTTCTCAATCTAACATTTAAATAAGTAACCCTTTGTGAATTGAATGTACTGTTATTGATTATGCAGGTCCTTCTTTGGAAATTCAAGAGGAGAGGTAATTTACACTTTCCCTGTATTTATAAATTTTCTATAAACTTGTACATGTTACAGAAACTAGTTTCAGCACAAAAACTTAAGGTTTTTTGTTTCCTTTATACACCTTCTCACTACTTCACTATAATTAAAATATTTCCAATCACATAAACTTAAATACTCTAATTTATTTTATTATTTTTCTGCCAATAAAAAAATACTAGAGCAAAAAAAATGTAGAGTATAAGGTTTGATTTTTAGAGGAACTAAGAGCCTATTAGATCTTTGTAATTGTTTTCATGTTATTGATATGCTAGTAGTTCTAATTGTTTTATTAATAAAAGTGAAAATATTTTACCTTGCCATGTACGTACTTTTTATTGTTTTACAGGGAGGTTATCCTACTTGTGAGGTTGGATTAATAATGTACAACCCCAATCCAAGCCTAGGTACTTTTTCACCTTCTGCATTTTTTTTTATTCTTCTGATAATGCAATATATACAAGTTTTATACATCATTATTCCCTTTGATTCTATTAGACAACACAATGCCAATTATTTAAACCATTAATTTTAGGAAACACATTATATACAGGATGTAGGCTTTTTATACGTGGAGTTATATAAATATATCTCATTATTTGAACTTTTTGTTTATAAATTTTTAAGTAACTTGTATAGTCTAGGTTTTTCATTTTTACATCTTAACATTAAAGTATCATATTATATACATAGAGACAAATTTATTTTATCAGAAAAAATAAAAAAATAAATATGAACCATTTTAGGAGTGATTCAATCTTTTTACCTTTTTATATAACAACTCATAACAAAAGAGAGACTTCGTAACTTACCAAAAATTGTCAACTCAAAACCAAATAAATAAATATGAACCACTTCAGGAGTGATTCAACCTTTATATAACTACTCCTAACAAAAGAGAGACTTCATAACTTACCAAAAGCTGTCAACTCAAAATCAAATAAATAAATATGAACTACGTCAGGAGTGATCCAACCATTTATATAACAACTCCTAACAAAAGAGAGACTTCATAACTTACCAAAAGCTGTCAACTCAAAATCAAATAAATAAATATGAACTACGTCAGGAGTTATCCAACCATTTATATAACAACTCCTAACAAAGAGAGACTTCATAACTTACCAAAAGCTAACAACTCAAAACTAATAAAGACAACTAAAAAAACACATACAAATCCACCTACTCAAATGTTATCATAAACAAATTCATGGATCAAGACACCAATCAGAAGAAGAAAACCAACAGAATCACATTTAGATGTTAACCAATACCAAATCTTTAATTGAACCAAGAAAAAAAATCTCAGAATGATCAATGACTCATCCTTTAAAGATGTTTATTCCTATGAGTTTATTTTCACAGGTAGGAACGTCCACTTTATCAATTGGACAAGCAATGTGGATCAGTTTTTAGCCTTGCTGCCGTATTTATCTTTCAGAGGACATAATAGTAATAGTCATACCGCAGCAGAAGGTTTGGCAGAAGCTTTAGGGGTATGTTAGCATATATATATATATATATATATATAGCTGTTGTTGTATTGATCATCTTACATATGATATGAGATGTAGATGAAATTACTGTGACAATGGAAATAACAATGTATGAACCTTGGACTAAGCAGATGTTCCCAAGAGATAGAATGACAGAAAAAGAATACTTCGAGTGTGAAAGGCATTGTATTTTTGTGGCAACGGGTGAACCTGTTGCTGAGAGAATGTTAGTGCCTTTGCCTAGGGTTCATGAAGGAAAATTTGTTCATGGACAAATCAAGATTTTACTTGCCAACTTTTTAGAGGTCGCAAGAATGTTTGTCCCGGTTGTTTCTTTAACTCCATTCTTAACTTTTTTTTCCATTTAATCGTCACATTTTACTCATTACTTACTATATATGTTTGTTACCACATGCAGCTAAGGATAAGCCTTTCTGTCATAACTCCAACTCTACGTCCACTTCTTGTATCCATTTTCAATGAGGTAAAGATTTATATCACATGCATAACTTCCTTTCACTTTGGTTTCCATAAGATATTTATCTTTCTACTGAGCTTCAAAAACCAGAAGCTATATACCTGCATAATTATGCAGTAAGCTTGAAAACACATCTAAACATAGAATCAAGCATAAAACCAGCTATGGCAGAGCAAGTGGTGCGGCATAGTTGCTAAATACATGAAGCTTTTAACAAGTTTCTGTACACACATGAACAAAATTAATCTCATTAAAACTAGCTTTCAAATTGGATGATAATTTATCTAGCAATTTTTTTGTTGTTGGTATACTTCAACCCTTTTATAATATATGTAAAAAAGAAAATACCAAGTAATTACATATACCTCAATTAACTAGACTGCATTGTATCTATCTTTGATTTTGGATAGTAATTAAGAATATAAAGAGGTATTTCACTGAAAAAAAAAATACTATAACTATTGTTATATATGTCTTGGTTAATATATACGTTTTTTACCCTTCTTTTTGTAGGGAAATTCTCTGGATAAAAGCACCCCCATCATGGACTATGGAAATGGTCAGATTACTGTTTTATTATCAAATAATTTTAAGGATGCAAAGAACGTCTACTGCAACAAAGGAATAGAATCAATGAAAACCACAACTTCTATTCCCCTAAATTTCAGTAACAGTCATCAAGGTTCTCTCCTTCGCTCTCTCTATAATATGTGTGTTTGTCATCAATTTTCATCTGTTTCTTATCATTGTGTTTCTCTACTGATCTTCCCATTATAAATATGATTGTATTTATCATCAATTTTTATCTTTTTCTTCTCATCATGTTTTCCTATAGGGTATAGCATGTGTTGCTCCTTTACTCTTGTTAAACCGTACCTCTCATAAGTTTTTTTCTTTTCTTGAAAAACCCTCAAGAATTATTATTATGAACGAAATTAGCACAATGAGTGATAATGTTAGAGTTAAAGAAAATACTATTCACTTACTTACTATACCGAAAACCTTATCCATTGATATACCCCCACAAAATAACATACAAATACTTGTCCTCTAGCCTGTCAAAACAAAACACAACCCTCCAAATATATGTAAACCAAAATAACTCTATTGGAGATCTCTCATCAATTAGAGATTAGAGCATTTTATTGTATATAAGTGGTGCAAACCTCACCTTATAAACCGGTTTTATGAGATTGAATTAGGTTTAAGTCCACTTCATAATATGGTATCAGAGTCATTTAAAACCTGTCATAGCGAGTGTTTGTTGGACCTATTAGACTGTTATCGGACCACCCATATATGTTGTCTCACGCACGAGCTGTCACTTTCGGGAATTAGGCTTAAAATCCATTTCATAATATGATATTAGATGAGTGAAAACTTATAAGCCGATTTTATGAGATTAAGTTAAATTTAAAGTCCACTTCATAATAACCTCCAATAAAGGATCAAAATGAGTCACTACACAGCCCAAAACCCAACCAAAAAGCAAAGTTTTTTAGTATCACTCTTTACATCATCCTCATGTTCATATTTTGAGCAGTAAACAACAACTACATGTTTGCTGGTGTATTCTCTGTAAGTTCTTGGAGCAGTACACTTTGAGGGCTTCAATAGGGTGATCCCTCACATGTGACTTGTGGCTTTATGTAATTCCGCGTATGTATGTATTCCTTGTGAGACTACTTTCACATTTAGAGTGATATCTTTGTATTTTTGGATGAATAGGAGTTGGAGCATCTTAAATGTTACTATTTAATATGATTCTTTGCTGATAAAAGCAATCACAATAACAACCAAAACAAAATAATATAACCTCCTCCCATAATGAAGAATATTTTTCATAACATCAATTATCTTCAATTCATTCTAAAGTATACATCATCAACCACATATACATGGAATTGCAGAAACCATTTCCCTTGACTTTAACCATTTCCATACCATAACTTTTACAACTCCAAAAATCTCATTACTCTGCCCCCTCATTTCTAAACCATCGTATTTCGTCCCATCGATATGTCTCAGTTGAAAACAAAGACTGCCACACCTCTCTAGCCTTCCTAGATCCATCCAACAAAACTTTGAATGTATATGATATCCGACATGTTGTTATGCACCACAGAAACTAACGAACCCAATTCATGCACATGTACCAAACACCTGCGAATTTATCACATTCATAAAATGAATGCCTAACTGTTTATACTTCTTTATTAAAGCTAATACATAAACCTTGTTCTTGTTGCAAGATACCTCTTTTCACGAGATTTTCTTTTGAAGACATGGCCTGTCAGGCTCAAATCTGAATCTTTGAGGGGAACGGTTTATTCCAAACAAATCTCCATGGTGTATTTGGAAGTTCCCATATTCAGAAAGGACTTCACATGCTATTGACACAAAATATTTACCATCCATCTCCACAAATACTCCACCATACAACAACCATCCCTACATACTTTCACTGCCTCCTCCATACTTTTAACAACTTCCACCTACCACACGTCTCCACTTCCAATCCCAAACTCATCTCCCTCTCCCAGAAACCTAACCCCCTCACTTTAGCCTCCTTATTATGAGATTCTGCAAAAGCCTTCGAAAATTTTCACCCCTTTCACCAATTTTCCACTTTCATAAAACTCCTCTACGAAGTCTATAAAATCATTTTTTATATCCTCCAAAAATTCCTAATATAACCATTTTTTATATCCGCGCCATCATTCCCATAGTCCTAAACTGCAATATCTCATCTTTTGAAATAGTTTGTATTAACTTTATTGCCTTTTCGAAATTAGTGGTCTTAAAAAAAACCATCCATTAACTATGGGTGAATTTTTTCTTTTACTTATTACCAAATCTAATTCATAATTATCTAAATTCATATTATTTTTAAGTCCATTTAAATGAATTTATCTCAAATTCAAATCCATATTTTTGGATTTTAAGTTGAATTTATTTATTTGGATTTGGATTAGATATAAATTGGTTATATTTTTTATTATCCAAATTGACATTGGGTTGGATTTTGAGTTGGCCTAGGTCCAGGTCGAACTGAGTCAACCCGAAGTCAGGTTAAGCAAAGTCGGCCCGAGCCAGGTCCAATTGAGTCAACTCAGGCCTAGGTTAAGCCAAAATGACTCGTCCCAGATCAAGCCAAAATGACATGGGACCAAGTCCAGCCGAGTCAACCAGGACCCAGGTCCAGCTAAGTTGACCTGGGCGGGATCAATCCCAATCAATCCAGGCCCAAGTCAATATGAGTCAGTCTGGGTCACGATCGAGCTGAGTCAGTCCCATCCTAGATCGAGTCGAATCAGTTCGAACCCATGTCGAGTCAAGTCGACCCGGGTCCATGCTGAGAAAATTTGGCACGGGCCAGGGTTGAGTCGGCTTAAGCAAGGTCAGCCCGGGACCATGTCGAGTCGAATCGGTCAGGGTCCATGTCGAGTCGACCTGGGCCATGTCGAGTTGAGACAACCTAGACCCATGTTGAGTCGAGACAGTCCAAGCCTAGGTCGAGCCAAGTCGACCTAAGGCCATGTCGAGTTGAGTTGTCTCGGACCAAAGTCAAGTTGAGTCGGCCTGGTACCAAGTCGACTTAGCCCTAGTCCAGGACGAGCTAAGTAGCCTAGGCCCATGTCAAACCGATTCATCTCGGGCCCAAGTCAAGTTGAGTTGGTCTAGTACAAGGTCGAGTTGGCTTGGCTCTAGGACTTGCTGAGTCAGTCCAGGCCCATCTTTAGCAAAGTCGGCCTCGACCAAGGTCTAGCTGACTCAGTTGAGGAACATATCAAGCCGAGTTGGCCTGGGCCTAGGTCGAGCTGAGTCAGCTCGGGTCATACTAGATCGACCTTGGCCCAGTTGCGTCAAGTTGGCCTGCGTCTATGTCGAGCAAAGTCGGCCCGGGCCTAGGTGCAGCCGATTCGGTCGAGGCGCATATCAAGTCGAGTCGGTTCAGGCCTAAATCAAGCCAAGTCGGCCCGAGCCTAGGTCGAGCTAAGTCGACTTGGGTCCAGGTCAACCTGAGTGGACTTGGGATCGAATTTGTGGACCTGGGTCCAACTTTGTGGAGTTGGGCCTTGGTTGAGCAAAGTCGGTCTAGTACCAAATCGATTCGATTCGACCGAGACCCATATCAAGCTGAGTCGGCCTTGGGCCCTTGTCAAGCCGAGTCAGCCCAGAGCCTAAGTTAAGTTGAGTCGGCTCGGTAACAGGTTGAGTCGAGTTAGCTCAGTCCAAGGTCAAGCTTAATCGGCCTAGGCCTGGTCAACTTGTGTCTAGGTCGAGCAGAGTCAGCCCAGGTTCAGGTAAAGCCAAATCGGCTTGGGCTAATTTGAGCTTAGTCCATTCGAGCCAGGTTGAGTTAAGTAGGTGTGGACCAAGTCGAGTTGAGTTAAAATGAGATAGGTCGAGTTGAGTCAACCTAAGCCAAGTCAAGTCAAGTCGATCGATGCTGAATTGAATTGATCCAATGTCAGGTCGATCCCATATGGAATTTAATCTAATTTAATCACATATGAAATTTAATCTAATTGACAAAGTACATTTAATCCAGATTTAATATATATTTAATCTATTTTAAATGAATTTAAAAAAAATTGAAATAAATTTGATCTAGTTAAAATGAATATGGAATCCAATCTATTTTATTGAATTGGATTGAATATAGAGTGGATATAAAAGTACAATTCATACCCACCCTTACCACCAACTGCTTCATAACAAACTAAATTCTTTTCCTCCCTACCTCAAAGTTGACCTTTCCACTTGCATTTCTATCATGGTTTTCCATACTTCAAGCATTTTAGTTACTTCTCATCTTTCTCCTCTCAACAAACCCCCATTACCTTCCCCACTTCCTACAGATTTTCAGCAAGTATTTTTCTGCATTAAGAATCTCTGGAACTCCACTTTGTCGTATCAACTATGTTGTCATTATACCCCAAAATTTTCTATCACATGTATTTTTCAGTTTTTGTGACCTCTGCATAGTTTGTATCTCTTGCCTTATAGATATTAATACACTAAGGAATTAATATAACTAAAACTAACTACTGGTAACAACATTCTTCCGATAATAAAAAGTTGCATCTCATGTTTAGATTTCTATTTCCCTTATATATATTACATTAGTGACTACTAGGAAAATCTCAGCTATTCTTGCTGGACAAGCCTGATAATTGTTTAAGAAATTTCTTTTATTGTTCATATTCTATTTTTGTTTAATATTCAGGAAACCAATACTCGGCAAGTAGCATGAACATCAGACAGCCAAGCATTCAGGGTTTCCAAAATGTTAGACGTGTACGTATAACCTTTTCCTTTTCTTTGTTATTTCTTTAAAGTTTACTTGCTAGAATAACCTTCCAGGAGTTAAAAATTCTTGTGGTGTTTTCCATCTATTTTGTGTTTGTTATTTATTTATCATTTACTTTGTCTGAACATGAAACACTTTGTTGTTCAGGAGTCTGCAAGCAAACTACCCCTGGTTGCCTCACAGGCAACAACAAATGAGGTGCATGCTCCTTCCCCTGGCTGCTTCGTGCCTAGGACTTCCTATGAAGAAATAATGTCAATACTAAGTGATGACAATAATAATTCTCAAGAAGATCAGCCAAGGAAAAAGTCCAAGACATTTGTACCAACTTCGGAAGAGGAGGACTCCTTGGCTTATCTTTTTCAACTTGATCAGCCGGTTTCCTTAGATGAGATTCTTGGTGAAGGGCGAACAATGTCTTCTGAGACACAAGTGGGTGGAGAATCATCAGAAGTTCTCAGGGACATTGTACCACAAACTGTAACAAGAGACACAACCTCAACTATTCAACTGACCTCAAATTCATCTGAGATAGTAGTACATAATGCAAGCAATTCCTCAGTAGGAGAAGGGTCCTCAAATGGACTAGCTCAGGAACTAGGAGGCAACATGAGCGTAGTAAACCCTATGTTCAGCTCAGAAAACTGTTGGAATTATAGTTTGTCATTGCCACAAAATAATCAAAATTTTTGGCCTGCGGGATCAAATGCATTGTATCCTCCACAAGCTGCTGCTTCATTTGGTGATTCCACCTTCCTTAATACAATAGGGAACTCAAACACTCAGTTTGAATCACCAAGCTTCCCGATGCATCCATATGGTTGTGCTAGCGCTGGTTTTGGTACCAGTTCTCATTTTGGAAATTCACTAGCTCAATTTCAATCACCAAACTCCACAGTGAATCCTTATGATTGTGCTAGTGTTGGTGCCAGTAATCTTGTTGGAAACTCAATCTCTCAATATCAACCACCAAGCTTCTCTGTGAATCCTTATGGTGGTATTGCTTGTGCTAGTGCAAGTACTGATGCTATTGCTGTTGCTTCTGCTGCGAATGCTAATGCTAGTCCTTATGGTAGTCGTCAACAATTTACAAGACCCCTTCAGTTCGAAATGGGTGGGATCGATCAACAATATGTACCTTCTGCAATGGTAGCAAACCCTTTGGCTTCTGCTGTGCCAATGATGCCTCAATATAATCAGACACAATTTTTGCCTCGCCAACCATTTCTACCAGGTTTTAAAGACTTCGTGCCAATATGGGAGGTAAACTAAGTTCTCTCATTCATTCATAAATGTCCAACATAATATATGCTCTGATAATTTCAAAATATATTTGGAAGATATATCTTTTACCTTTCTATGCACTTCAACTGAATTTATGTGGCCATTTATTTGTTTCACAGTTCCTTGATCCAAACCCAGTTTGATATTTCTTCAGAAAACCAATTTAAGACATCAACCATAAACCATCTCTTCCTTTAACTTCACTTTAACTTCACTCTAGATAACAAGCTCTTTACACTGTTAACACTAATTATACTTCTTGTTATATTTGTTAGGTCACAGATAGAATTAAGTGGTTCGAAATATATATTACTTTAATATTAAATTTGATAATATCGGTTTATATATATACATATATATTCTTTTTGTATATAGGGATATCTGGTTGGAAGTATTGACCCGTATTGCGCATTCTTTAATCAAGCAAAGGTACGGTGTAGTTGATTTTTTGAAGAGTAAATCTTTCATAATCAGTTAGAATGTCTAATTTGTTAAAAGAGACATACCAGAAGAAGCTTATATTTTTATATTTTATTTATCTAAGAAACCTGCACTATAACACTTATGAGAATTGAATAGAAAGTAGCTGAAGATTCTCCCTCTTTTCCCTATGAACAGGCCTGGAGGAAAAAAACATCACCTGTCACGTAAGTGGATCTTCTTTCGTATAAACCTAAATTTTCTTTATTGTCATTGGTGTTATATATTACAAAACCAAACATTTACCAATGCTAATGGAAAAAAAATTATATATAAGAATACACAAATTAATTTTATAAAACACTTGCAGGGTTACATATCAGTGGTCGACTACGCTGGAGATCGGTTTCTACTTACCTAAAAAGGCTGTCATGCATACCATAAGGTAATTTATGGCATGATGTTAGTGTTGTTCTTTTTGAAAAAAAAAAAGTTATAAGCATTATCTATTGTAAGGAAATCTTATACATTTTTTAATAACCTTTAAACTTAGGACTTATGGTGGAGTCCTTGATAAGGTGTTATTTGAAGTAACTCAATTCGACAACCTCGATCTGTACCACCATCTCACAAGTAAAAAAGTGGTTAGTCATATGTTAAATTTTTACAGAAGAAAATCTTACTGAATGGATAAATTTAGCTGCATTTAAGATTCATTTTAACGTTTCATCTCTGTGCAGTGTGCACAAATTGCTCTCCCTTCTCTTACTTTAATGTTATCTACAACTGAAAACAAGCACTGCTACATGGGGTGGATTTTCCCAGAGGTGAGTGTGATGCCAATATGACTTCGCATTATCATTTGCTTTTTGTTAGTTTCAAGTTGTGTTTTGATACAACGTTTAGCTATTTAACGTTACAGGATGCAGTATTTGTTGAACCTCTCTAAAGTATGCTTTTGGCTCTCAAGAGCCAAAGCAGCCCCGAGTCATGGAGAAAAGGTTCAAAGAGCTGCTGTAAGCGAGAAGGGTATGCTATCAGAGGAAGCGACAAATCATGATCGTGCTGCAACTTCACTGGTTATTTCATAGGCTGTTTTCAGCTTTAATGCCAACACATCATATTGAGTCTGCAGAAAATGAACGCACCAGTTGAACAAAATTTTCAATTCCTAGAATAAAAATGTACTTGTGACTGAGGGTTCCATGTTGTTGTTGATGGAAATTGTCGTTGGTGAGAGTGTGGCAGGAGAAGAAGAGTGAAGCAGATGAAGAAAATGATGGCACCTGATGCTGTGGCAAGGACGTGTAGAGATAGCAACTTTGCATAACCAATTTCTATGATTCTGGGTGGCTTGTGACTCTAAGCATGACTGTGATTTTTATGGTTTTGTTTCAGACATTTTTATAACTTAGGTACTATGGATTATTTCAAAGTTTATCTAAACTTGGTTATGTTTTCTTGACTTATATTCTATAAATCAGTTTGGACGTATACCATCAATTTCAGCGATTAGGCATGGGATTTTATTGATTTATTTTTTCTGTCCACGAATTAAAATTCGGGTGTCTCACATTAAAAATTCAAATTTAATAATTCATTAAATTAATGTTTTTATTTTAATTATTTTATTTTTTATATAAAATATTATTATATTACTTTTAGGAATTTTCAAATGAAAGTGTTTAGTGTCAAAGAGTATTTTTCCATAAAATTATGACATTTTCAAATGACGGGTTATTGTTTATTGAGAATATTATTTATATATATAACTAGGTTTACTTATAAAAGCTACATACAAATTGATAAAAAATAATATATTTTTTTAAACAAATAAATTCTTATTTTGAAAAAAAATATAGTTAAATTGAATGAATAAGGGAGGAAATGAATTTACAGATGAATTTCATTATGAAATGTTAATACTCAGGTGGATGAAGCTGATATGAATTATTTATATTTAGAATTCAGTTCCATATATATGACAATGTTTACTACACCTATATTTTAAAATTGACCGTCTGAATTAAAAATTCTGTTCAAAACAATTATTTAAAATTCATGTATAAATATGATGGTAAAAAGTATGTAAAATTGTTCATATATAATTAGAACTATAAATTTAGTATTATTACTACAAGATTAGTGTGTGACTATATATTGTCATCAATAGTAAGTTAAGAAAAAATAAACATTTAATACTATATACAAAACATAATATATACTTTTAAATTTACTTTCCATTAAGAAAAAAAAAAGGTCTACTCAAGCTTAGGGAAAAAATATTCTTACTTTATATATGACATGAAATTTGTAAGATCATGTACGTTATTCATTATACAAAATCTTTGGTTCATTTGTCTTCTAGAGGAAGCCTTAAATATTCGTCTATCCCTTAGTTCGTTTATCTTCCAAAATACATCAAATAATGTCTTTAAATTGGTAAACCAAAAGTCATAATCTCAAATTGTTATGAAAAATTCAATCAAAGTTACTTTTAAAATTATAAAGTCAGGTATATGTTTAAATAAATAATAATAATAATTCATGTTAGTTTAAAAAAAAATTATGTGGTATGTATTTCCTTTATAATTAAGTTTTTATTAGTGAAATTTTTTAAGTTTTACAGTATAAATTAATATATTATTTCTACTTTTTTTATTACTACTTGATTCTAACATTTTTGGAAAAAATAATTTTATAATTTTATTCCATCTTTCTTATTAAAGTTTGTCTTCTACTTGAATGAATAATGAATTTTTTTTATCGACAATAAAAAATATAATAAATGAGAGTATTTTAGAGATAATTCAATTTTATTACATAAAAAAATAAAACTAACACTACAAGAAAATTATCAAATAGAAACCAATTTTTAGAAACCAAAATAATTAGTTGTAATAGTAACTAAATTAGAGACCATTTTAGAAACTAAAACAAAAATTGGTTTCTAAATTAGTTTCTATTATTTTCTATTAT
>Ga0123342_1008315_pt1 | contig 13142 bp, 4 predicted proteins | sample Turbeawhitnodule_FD_89960 | JGI IMG/M metagenome (GOLD analysis project Ga0123342, IMG submission 89960) | Root nodule microbial communities of legume samples collected from Mexico - Turtle bean Mexico white nodule | ecosystem: Host-associated > Plants > Roots > Nodule | place: Mexico: Nepantla...
AAAGATGGAGCTCACAGTGAGAAATATGAGAAGAGAGTCTGTTCTGTTATTGATTTCTTCTTTTTTAAACAATACAAAGAATTGTCTATTTATAGGCACTATTAATTTGGATTATTTCTAACAACAAATTTTAAATTTGTTACATTTTCTTAAAATATCGAACAACTATAATTTATCAATTCAAACATTAAATTTGTATAAATGTACATGTTAAAAAGCTTAATTAATCAATTATTATAAATTGTACTCTTATGTATTCTCATATATATTTTTTCATCTTCTTCCATTCACATGAGTAAAGAAATAAGAAGAAAATCTTTGGATCACGTGTATTTTATATTGTCACTTTTTACTTTTTTTAAACTAAGTTGATAGTTAAGTGTGATCCAATGATGGTTACATTACGTTATTATGATGGTTTGGTATTATTTTGATGATGTTTTGAATATAAAATTTCATAAATGATAAGTTAACATTTGCAAATTTATCAAGCGAAACAAAATAAACCATGAATGAATTCTTTTCTACAATTACAAATATTAAAATTTTATTTGAAACAAAAAAAAATCCAATAGTTTTACATAATATATATATATATATATATATATATATATTCTGAAATCAATTCTTATAAAATACAAGAAAATAATATTTTAATTACAAACAATTAATATATATTAATAAATAAATCACATTTTTTTTAACATACAAATAAATTTATAAACTTACTTTTTTTATAATTAAAAAACAAATAAAAATTTGAACGATACTCGTCATATCACTTATAAATTCTTCACAATTTTTACTCAATTTTTATTAATCAAAAGAACCTTAGTCTCTTCTGAGACCAATGCTTTGATACTCTCTTAAATCCACTTCCCAATGCAAAGAATCTTCTCTTTCATGCTTCAAAATTTGAACTTTTTTGGTGGGTTGGATTTTGTTTTGGCAGAAGTAATTTATTTTTCATCCCTAATAAATGCATTATGAGAAACTTGACCCACATTGTTCGAAGTGGGTAATATAAAACGCAATACTATTACCGAAGCCTTGGAAACTTCTACATAGGTCTTGAAAGAAGTGCAGAATTCCAAATATCTTATATGCATGTGTGTATTCATCCTGCCATTCCCGCATTCTTATAAACAAATTGCCACTACCGCTACTGTTACACTTCGCTTTAACTTTCAATCAAATTTTTAACTCATACAAGGAAAAGATAGCTTTTATTTTTTTACTATGGAATTCTTCAATCGATAACGTCTTTTACACTTGTATAACACATTATCACAATATATTTTAAAATAAACTCAAAACAAAAATAAGACAAATTAAATATTTTTGAAATTTTTAATATAATTTTAGATTTTAAGAAATACAATCACAAATATATGAATCATCACACTCCATCCTTTAAGAATACAAAACAATCACATGTCCACAATTAACTCATATTCAATACTAGAAATTCATTGATATATATACACAGACATCTAAATTTACTTTCGGGAGACTTGAGTGTTGAATTTGAATTAAAAATTTGCATTTATCATATTACTACTGTTGTGATAACTCTCCACACAATGACGTATAGACGAATCAAGTCTCCTTATATGACATGATTAATTCATATGACCTACTAAATCAATTATTTTTCAAATTGCAAACTCAATATATGAACCTCCTTCAACTCTCTTCACCTCATAATCTTCATTTATATGATTTTAATATACTAATAGAGTCATTATATCTCCTTTTAGATGCATATTTTATTCCATATAGATCCTAAACAATATTAACACAGTATTTTCTTCTCTTGAAAACATCATGTCTCGATCACATGATTCATATATCATATCACACATTCATATCCTTCAAATACACAAAAATTTAGATTTTCAACACAATACAAAAATCTTAAAAAAAACACAAAAACATATAAAATCAATGTTTCAAATATATAATTTAATTAAAACAATAAACAACCATCAAACAACTTTTATATTTTAAAAAATTTAGCTTGAACAAAAATATTTTTGGTTGAGTGGAAGTGATATCGATTAAGGAAAATAAGGTTGATACAAAGTTCAGTTTTAATACTATTTTCAGTTGAGCGAATATCATTTTGCTTGAGCGAAAATGAACCTAAGAGCAAGACAATTTCTATTCCATTTTCGTTGAGCAATGATCATGTTGTATTTTCGCTGAAGCAAGAAAAATAGAAGAAAAGTATATATATATTTCATTTTTCATTTTTTTCATTTTTTCATCCAAAATCATTACCTAAATTTGTACTTTACATAACCTAAAAGGTCAATAGGATACCAATTTGCTCAAACTTTGACTTGTACATATAAACTCTAAATCCTAAACAATCATATACACACACTTAAGATTTCTAAACAAGATTCAACTCAAATTCAAACTCAAGCAATCAACTTTTATTATTGTTTAAACTTTAAACAATTCAAGGCGTAGCTAAACAACATGCAAGAAGATTTTCAACATCAGAAACAACATTTAAATACCAAATTATCAAAATATACCATCTCTATACTTTCAAAAGATATAAATTCAAACAATTTTCATAAGATGACATCCTTGCAAGATTGGAACTTGTGACCATATCACTTCACATCAAGATCCTATAATCTACAATTTTATTGAAAGATAAAATTAGTTTACCTTACATGACTAGACGTATGAATACTCACAAAGAGTTTAATCTCCTAAAAAACAGGTATAACTTAACCTATCCCACAAAGTTCTGATGAATAATTTGAACACATTATTAGGACCTTAAACTGATAAAGACTAATCTTAGAGCCATAAACACTACATGCAAGACACGTCTATCCAAATAAAGAGAAAAACTCAAAATTAACTTAAAAGAAAAAAAAACAACAAAATTAATTTTACTTTAATAAAAAAAATTGACTGAACAATATGCATTGACAAGAAACCCAAAATGACATTCGATTATCAATATGATAAATGCTGAGACTAAAAATATAGAGAGAAAAAAATTATAATAATTAAATATAAAACTTAATAACTAATTTTTTATTTAAATAAATTTTCACTTTAATAATAAAATATTTAAATATCATTTTAATTATATTACCTATATTTTAAAACTATTTTCTATTTCTTTGTACTTTGGATTTTTTAATAATTTTGATTAGAAATATATATTTTTCATATAGCGTTACATAAAAACATTAATTACTTAAATTGCAATGTTAAATTTTTAATTTAAACTACACAAAAATTTAAATAAATAATAAAAACAATACAATCATTAATTGTCTTTTTAAAACTAAAATAAATAACAGTAAATAAAAAAATAAAATAAAAATAAATCTGCAATTAACAAATATAAATTATAACTTATAAATTAAAAACTTAAAAATAAAGTATTTTAAAACTCTTTTCATATATTCATTGTCTTGATAAATTAACTTCTGATATAATAAAATGTGGTAAAGATACTGATAGTCTGTAATAAATGAGTAACATATAGTGTGGTATTGTGTGAGAAAGTCAGAGATGAATTAATTTAAGCCGTACATGAATTTTACCTTCCTCACATAGCCAATTTCCAAGTTTCCCCTCTCATCCCAACCCACAAACCTAACAAGCTAAGCTACACACCATTCATAAGGAAACACTCACTTTCCTAATCTTCTTTCATAATTTTTGTTTACATATCAATAAAAACCGCAGAGAATCCCGGCATCAGCCCCTATAAATCAACCCCTGTCACCACCCTTACAATATACTAACACTTCTCTCTCTCTCTCTGCTTGGAGCAATGGCCAAAGCCATGGCATTAATGCTGCTCATGCTCTTAGTCACTGTGTTTTCTGAAGAGCTTCACACTCTTCCATCAGCCCCACTTCACCCCCCAACTTACCCACCTGCAAACGCCCCTCACCACCACCACCCTCACCCTCACCACCACCACCCACCAGCCCCAGCCCCTGCACCTCTCCACCCTCCTTCTCCCCCTACCCACCCCCATTACCCTCCAGCCCCTGCTCACCCTCCAACCCATCACCATCACCATCACCCTTCTGCTCCTGTTCACCCTCCTCTCAACCCTCCGCTTGTTCCAGTTCACCCCCCTCTTAAGCCTCCGGTTCCAATTCACCCTCCTCTTAACCCTCCGGTTCCAGTTCACCCTCCTGTCAAGCCTCCTGTTCCAGTTCACCCTCCGGTCAAGCCTCCTGTTCCAGTTCACCCTCCGGTTCCTGTCCACCCTCCTGTTCCAGTGCACCCCTTCCGTAGAAGCTTTGTTGCAGTTCAAGGAGTTGTCTACGTGAAGTCCTGCAAGTATGCTGGCGTTGACACCCTCTTGGGGGCCACACCACTGCTTGGTTAGTCTCCATTAGCTACTCGTTAACCTTGTTTTCCTTTTCTGCTGCAAGTTTATTGTATACTGATACTGCATGTTTAGATAACTTAATGCTATACTATCCAAGCACATGTTTTTGCTCTTTGGGAAATATTCCCTTTAAAAAACATGTCTTGCAGATTTTGTTTTATATTTTTAGATCTTGTCTTTTTAGTTGTTCTTCTACCTTTTTTTGGCTATCTAATTTGTTCTGCTGTTTGAGCCGTTTGTAGTTCCAACAGGTAGGTAGATAAATATAAGTTTATCTCACTTTCATTTGATTTTATTTCTGTGTAATTCCAGACCTTTTTTGTAATTTATATTTCCTGTGTATGCATGTTGTTTTCAGTTTGAGAATAGTCATATCCACGCGCCTTAAAATGTTCTATTTTCAATTTTCCTTTTTCCAATGCATGGCTGTGGCTTGATTTTAGGAAAGGAAAATTTCCGAAAGCAAAACCCCAGAGAAATGAGTGTGTTTTTCCACATGGTGTAGTGATTTTTATTTACGCATATCAAAGCATAATAAATTCATGATGAATTGGGCACAGTTGTTGGTTTGTGTGTGTGTGAGAGAGAGAGAGAGAGGGATTGCAAAACAGCAATTACTTTATGGTAAAGTTGATTTGTCGTCTCACGAAAGCTGCACAGTTTCTGAGAAAATGACTTTGTTTGTTGTGACTCTTTTCACCCTAGAGTAATGGTGACACTTTTTACTGTGGAATGACACTGTTATCCCCGTTTGGTAAACGACAAGAGATGAGTGTGTTGATGGTTTGAAACTGCATTGCAGGTGCCGTTGTGAAGCTCCAGTGCAACAACACGAAGTACAAGCTGGTCGAAACCAGCAAGAGTGACAAGAACGGTTACTTCTACTTCGAAGCCCCAAAGAGCATCACAACATACGGAGCTCACAAGTGCAATGTAGTTTTGGTGGGTGCACCGTATGGCCTGAAACCCTCAAATCTCCATAGTGGTGTCACTGGTGCTGTTCTCAGGCCAGAGAAGCCATTTTTGTCTAAGAAGCTTCCCTTTGTGCTCTACACTGTTGGGCCTCTTGCGTTTGAGCCAAAATGCAAAAATGCCTCTTGATGGTCTGTTGTGTCCCTGTATCTTAATATTTATGTGTTTTCCGTTTGTAGTGTTCTGAGTTTGAACTGATCATACACAATAAGTGACGGTATGAAACAGATAGTTCTCGTATGAATTGTTAATTTAGTGTAAAAGAAATGTTGTTTATGGCTTTTGCTTAAGATGCTGCTGTGTCTATATTCTTCTGTTGCTCTTCATTCTTTCATTTTTCCTATATTTTCGGTGCAGGGATTTTTCACTTCCAACAATGAAAGAAAAATCATTTTACATAACATCATAATATATATTAATATTCTAACTTGAAAATAAAATAATATATTTATACATTAGATTATAAATAGTTATTGTATATACTTTTGGTACATCGTTTTATTGTTTTGTTTAGACAGGGGAAGGTGGGGGAAAGTGAAAGAAAAGAATCTGAAATTTATGTGCAAACTTAATGCTTCCTCCATTTTTGAATGAATTTTTGTAATGAATAATCTCTCACTTGAGGGAGGTTTAACGAAAAGGTTTTCCAATTAAATTATCCCATAAGATAATAGTTATGTACACTATTTTTTTCTTCCTTCCAACCATGCTTCTTGAAATTTTTTTCTCCAATCTCCTTCATGTCTCAGTATAACTTGTAAGTTGTTGAAAGTAATTTATAAACTATTCAAATGACTTATCAAACAAGCTTTATAATGAATAAATGTTAGATATATTTATACTTTAACTATAATATATAGATATATTACAATTACTCATTATTGAAGGACATTAACCAAGATTAATCGGAGAAAATTTTATTCCTTTAACTCACATGTATCATTACTAATTATTATGTCATATCACGCCAGGTATTTATTTAAAAGTGACAAAATATGTATATCAATGGGTGTAATGATTTATGTGTGGAGTTATGAAACATGACTTTTATAAAAAATAATTAGATTGAGTGGCCTAAGACTAGAATTAGAAGAAAAAAAAACTAGCAAGTGAATTTAAAGAAAACAATTATTTTCCTTTTGTTTACATATATACCTATTAAATAATTTGTCCTATGCAAAAAAATGTATGAAGAATGGAAGGGAAAGGGTTAAGGATTACTTGTTTCCTTTGTTTGGAATTGGAGAAGAGTAAGATTGAGTAGATAACTTATAATTATTTACGTGGGACACGCTATTTTCCTTTTTTTCATCCTACTTTTGTCACTACTTTACCCTGTTAATTATCATTGTCCCCACGCTATTTTCCTTTTTTCATCCTACTTTTGTCACTACTTTACCCTGTTAATTATCATTGTCCGTTTTGAATTTTTTTCCTTTTTTCATCCTACTTTTGTCACTACTTTACCCTGTTAATTATCATTGCCCGTTTTGAATTTTTGTACATTCAGAAACGTTATTATTGACGTGGACAAAAATTCAATCCAATTTCTTTTTTCACAAAAATGCTTTTATTTATTAATTTCTCGTACGAAGAACTATAAATAGTCCGCGGGATCTTAAGCAAAATTTATATTGGATCATATTAAATAGACATTCTTTAACTAAATATAGACAACTTCTAAAAAGCCTAAAAGATTAATTATAATATAATATATAAATATTTTATTATTAAAATAAAAATTAATTATTTATGTTCCAGAATCACGATTACGCAATTTAAAATAAAAATTCTAACCCTATATCCATTACCAAAACGTTCACATATAACAATTACTCAATTTAAAACATAATATGTTATATGTTAAATACAATATAATAAAATTAACCTGGATGGTGAACGTGAACGGAGTTGTGACAGCGATAATAGTGACAATAAAATAGTAGAGAAACGTAAATGAAAGAATCATATTCGGTGTGGATGATCTCACGATAAAAAGAACGAAATAAAAGAGAAATAACGAATGAGGAAGCGGTGAAGGCAACGATTGACAATAACAATAATAACAACGTTAAAAAAAAATGAATTTTAAACAAGAAAAATTAAAATAACGTAAACAAAGTGAGAACACGATACAAGAAAATATAATAAAAACATAAATTATATGAGAATTAAATTTTTTTCTTCCATTAGGTTTAAGTTGCTTTTGGTTCAACATATTTAATATACTCGAACATGGAAATGTATGATGAGAGATTGTTTGATTCGGCTGATATGCAACGACATGGAGGCGAAGAAAATTATGAATTGTGAAATATCATAATCTCACTCATATCGTGGAAACAATAGTAAAATCACTTATGTATATAAGTACAAAGTTAACCTTATATTTTATTTTTAAACGACAACTTGTTTTTCCATTATCGGTTCCTGAATGAAATACAGTGATTCCTTGACTAAAATGAACATGTATTTTACATTAAGTTGGATGGGCCCATGTGTAAGGATAGGGTCCCCAAAAGACGTGATAATTACAGCATGTAGGGTAGGATAGGGTAGTGGTACTTGGATTGTCATCAATCCTTGGATTACTCAAAGGTAACCAAAATCATTATTAGTGAAAATGACTCCTTCTCCCATCCCTACATTTCTACACCTTTATCACTACACTTACAAACTCCCTTACACCACTTTCTTTTTTATAACTTTTCTCAACAAACTATTTTCAAACATGTTATCAAGATATAGGAAGGAAAACAAGTTGAGTAAGGGAGTTTGTAGAGGAAACACAGTACCAGAACATCGAGGGTTGAATACCAAAGTGTCCAAGTATTTTATTTCGGTATCATCCGAGTTAGAGTCCAAAAAACCGAGAGACAGAGTAACAAAAGACGAAAAAAGAATTCATGCATAGAAGAAAAAAATGCAAAACAAGAATTGTTTAAACCGTTCTCTTGTTTCAAATCCAATTATGTACAAATTAAAACGAAAATAGATTAAAGAAACCTGCTATCTTTATGTGTGGAAATTGATTGATTGTTTTTCCGGCTTTTAAAGGAGTGTAATTTGTTTTCCTGTTACTAATATATCTAATTGACTTAACTATATCTTTTATATACAATTTTATACAGTCTAATTTGATTTGATTTATGTGTATATTTCGATATTATTATTTTAAATAAAGGTACGATTATTCAAATTTATTAATTTCATGAATGTTTATAATTTTATAAAATAAACTTTGCATATTAGATTCGACAGATAAAATTATAGTACTTCGGGATTTAAAAATAAAAAAGAAAATTACAAAATGAAACTAAATATTTAATTATTAAACCAAATCGATGTTCAAGATCCTAATGATTACTTTTGAAAACTTTGCTATAAAATTTCCAGACAAAAAAGAAATATCATGATTAGAGAGCTTCATACTATTTAGCTGGACCACCCTTTTTATTTTTACTTAGCCTGCTACTCTTTTACACCTACACTCACTTGCATCAAAGTATTAAAAAATTGATAGATATTTCATTCTAGTAAAACTTATGCTATCATATAAAATAATTTATCACTTAAAAATCATTTAACACAATTTCTCTGCTCAAAATAATTATATAACTTTAGAAGTTAATAACATTTGTGAACCCATAAACAAAATAATCCATGATCTAAGTTATACACAGAAAACATAGTCAATTTTTTTTTTTCAAAAGTACGAGTCATAATGAATTATATATATTTTACAGATTATCCTTCTTGCATGGTCAAATGTAATATATATTTTTTAAATTTTTTTTCCTAAATAAATAAATTGTTTATGAATATATAAAATAAATTATTTACATTATTAATTCAAATTTTATATTATTATATAATATATAAATATATATAATATAATTAATTGTAATTATATGTTATAAACTTAAAATATAATCCGTTATATATACATAAAATCGATTATATCTAAATAACTAATTATATAATATAATATGAAAAATAAAAAATAGTAAAATTTAAAGAAATTTATGGAATAAAAATATTTAATAATATTATTTATAAAAATGAATAATAATAATAAAAATAAATATAGTTATTTATAATAATTTTTTAATAATAATATAATAATTATAAAAAAAACATAAAAATAATAATATTGTTTAAATTTAATGTCAAAATAATTTTAATTAATTTTTTTATATTTATAAATATTTCAATATTAATTATTTTTTATTAATATTTTTTCATATATTAAAATGTAAAATAATTTTTTTTAAATTTATATATTTGATTGTAGTAAAAATTATATTTTAATCTAAATAACTTTTATCGACAAATAAGTAATTTCATATTTAATTTTTAATTAATTTATATAGCAAAAATACAAATTTTATCAATTAAATTCGCTACATATGTATTTTGTGAAAAAAATTACTTTAATTTATTAAAATTTACTACCTTTTATATTTTTGCAAATATTTTATACAGTTACTAATATTAATTTTTTAATTTTTTTTTTAATTATAATTAATATTAAAAAAATATAATTAAATTAAAAATCTTTTTAATTTTTTTTATGTTCCAACAATTTGATAAAATTTATATTTTTTTACACAACACCACTATATATAATATTTTAATTACAAATAACTAAATCACATAAATTTTTAATTATCTTAATGCGAAACTTTGATAAATCTTCTTCATTTACAACTTTATTTATATTATTTCAAACTACCTTGTTTTTTCCTTAATCTCTTCTCAAATCATTAATTTTTCACTCACTCAAATGAAGTCATCAATGTGTCTGATTTGTGAATCTGGAACATGTAATTTTTTTATCACTCTTTGTTAATGGTTAAATAAAGATAAAAACGAGTTATTAGTTTATTAGTATAACTTATTCTAATTAAGTAAAATTTTAATAGTTGAGATTTGATAATACTTTTTTTTTTTTACTTTTTAGTAAAACATTTATTTTATCTTTTCTCATTTAATTTAATTTTTATTTTTATATCTTCATTTCTTACCTATCTACTAAACCTACCGTTTGAAGAAAATTTCAAAAGACGAGGTATATGCAACAAAATAATTTTTAATACATATTATTACAAAATATCAAAATCATAATATTTAAAGTGTTTTATGGTCAGGCATTATCATTCAAAATACAGTAATATTTTTGAAATTAACTTCTTTTAAGAGTGATTATTTTTTTTATCCTAACACAAAAAGCGTCGCTTACAATAGAAAATATAGAATCTAGATTACTACTCAGGTATAGTGAAGTGGTACGTGAAAAAAAAGAAGAAAAGAATCAAGAAGGTAAAAACTCATAACTCAGAATTAGTTTTGAATTAAGATAACTTCTATTATATGGAAGTTACCATTCAAATTATTAGCTTTTCTACTACATGTATGACCTTGAGCCTCATAACCTAACCTTAATCTTAAATGTGGTTTATCATTATCATCATGTAGATACCATTTGCATGCTTTTCCAGCAAATACTGTTGTTAATATGAGAGGTTTAATGATGCTTATATATATTTCATTATAAAAAAATACGTTAAAATTGATATGTAAACGTCAATTAAAACAGAATATTTCATAATTTATAAATAATTTATAAATAGATATAAATAGTGATTCTCACACCCTTATTTGAACCATTCCACCTACCTACGACTTATTTAGCTATTAAAAAAAAAGTTGACTAAAATATTTAAAATTGTAAAAAAGAAATAGACTTATTTATGCATATTGGGCCGATCACGCCCATTATCAACAAACTCCCTATTTCGTTTAGGGCAATTTCTCCCTCCACCATATCAATTTCAGCATGCACCCAATCACTCTAGAAAATGACAAAAATATCCCTCTTAAATGACGAAAATAACCTTACACAAAAATGGAAAAATTATTTTTGAAACTTTTATCTGAAATATTTTGGATTTCAATTTTCGAAACATATTTTTGAATTCTGAAATTTTTTAATCCAGAATGTATTTTTAGTTTTGTGTTCAGAATTTTTTTTTCAGCATGTTTTTTTTTATTTCTCAATTATAATTATTATTTTGGATTTTTTAATTTGGAATAAGGGTAATTTTGGAAATTTAAAAAATTGATTTGGTGGAGGTTAAAATTGATATGGTGCAGGAGGGTAGTTTTGGAAATTTAAAAAATTGATATGTTGAAGGTTAAAATTGATATGGTGCAGGAAGAATTTGCCTTCGTTTAGTTTGAGCCTCAGAAGGCCCGGATAGGATCAGGCCTTTTATATGGAAGCAAATTGAGCTTGGCAGTTTCTCCCTGTACCCCTACATATTTCTTCCTGCACCCTCACAATTTTGTAAATCCCGAAACTGATCTTCACATTTTATTTGAAATTGAATCTAAGAGTGTGCTACGGATTCATCAATCTGAAAGTGAATCATGTTGCTTTCCGGATGAGGGGGTGTTCCAAAAAGCAAAGTTTGCATAAATTGTTGATTTCTCAATTGCTGAATTCGGAAGTCTAATTTCAATTATGGATTGGTGGATCCAGAATGATTTTTTTTCAATTATGGATTTTGGAATCCGTAATGCATATTTTGACTTACGGATTGGCAGATCCAGAATGCATATTTTTTAACATTGTCATTCATGTACTACCGGTAGCACCATTTTAGAAGGTTACCAGAAACACCAATCCAGGAGGTTACCGTACATGCCAATTTGAAATTTCACCAGAAGCGCCAACCCAAAAAATTTTGGATTTCATAATTTGGAATGCAAAAAAGTAAATGTACAGTTTTTTATATAAAGACAGTTTTGTCTTTACAAAACATTGTGGAGGTGCAAGAAGAAAAATATAGACATGCAGGAAGAAACTGCCATTGAGCATAGTGTAAAGTGTCCGTAAATGAACAAAACATGTGTTCTTTCGGCTTCAAATTTTTCTTTGCACCCTATAATTTTTAAAATGATAATTTTGCATTTTATAAAAGTGATTTTTGAATTATCTGTTTGAAAATATACCAATAAAATTTCTGAAACATGGTTTCCATAATAGAATTTCTACAACATACTTTCTAAAATACATTAAACACATTTTAGAACGAATTTTTAGAAATAGAATTTTCAGATCAAACTTTCTGGAACATAATTTTAAGAATAATTTTTCTGAAATATATACTGAACCTTCTGGAATATATACATAAAATATATTTTGAAACGAGCTTTTCAGAGAATATGATAGCTTTCCGAACAAGTTTTCTGTTCTTCTTTGGCAGCGTGGTGCAGTGATATATATTTATTTTTTTCTACTTGTAGGGAGTGCCAGTTGGTAATAATGGGGTGGAGGAAGTAAAGGCCCTATGCTTTTTTGTTCAGTAATGAATATCAAGATGAAACCTGGAAAATTTGACACTAGAGCCCCTGGAGATTTCAAAACGTGATTAATAATCTGCTCCAATTTATTTTTAGATTTTTTATAATATATGATAAGAAAATCACTAAATAGTAATTAATTTTAAAAACAAAAAATAATTAATTATATTGATTAAATTAGATATTAATTTTTAATTTAAATATTATAATAATTAATTATTTTAATATTTAAAATTAATTTTTATTTAATAATTTTTTTTAATATATAAATAGGTACATATAAATATTGTATTTATATATATATATATATATATATATATATATATATATATATATATATATGTGTATATAATATTATATGATAAATTATTTTTTATTTAGGGTGGGAGAAATTTTTTATTTTTGTTTTTCTTTG
>Ga0123342_1008317_pt1 | contig 13139 bp, 8 predicted proteins | sample Turbeawhitnodule_FD_89960 | JGI IMG/M metagenome (GOLD analysis project Ga0123342, IMG submission 89960) | Root nodule microbial communities of legume samples collected from Mexico - Turtle bean Mexico white nodule | ecosystem: Host-associated > Plants > Roots > Nodule | place: Mexico: Nepantla...
AGATCCAGTAAAAGGCATACAAGAAAGATCATTAGTATTAATCCAGTCCAGGAATTCATTACAAGAAACCTGATTAGGAGCCACCCCCCCTTTACAGTCCTCCGCCGAGAGCACGACATTAAAGTCTCCCAGAATACACCAAGGCCCTGTGAAGAAACTAAGATCCCTCCACAAAAATCGTCTAGACAAGTATGTGTTAGCACCATAAACACCTGCAAAGCTAAAACTTTTATCCTGCAGGAGACAAGTTACAGAGATAAATTGATCATTAACCATTGAAATCATAATTTTTATTTTTTTTATCTATCAATGAATTAATTAATTGTAGTTTAAAATATTGATAATTTAAACATGTGTACTAAAACAATCACGTTTTAATGTTTATATTAAATGATGGAAGAGACTCCAACATCAATCCATTGAAATGCCACCAAAATGTCAAATTGAGGCAACCACTAGAGTTATTATGGTCAAAGAGGGGTCAAGAAGACGCATTCTACATGTCATAAACTCTCATGTAGAATGGTTTTTAAATTCTTGTCAAAAGTAGCATAGAATATTTCTTTTGTATTTTTGCTAAATCATGCAAATGGTACCTAAAATGCTAACCTAAGTTTAATTAGAGTTTCACTACTCTTAATTAAACTTAGGTCCGACCCACATTAGCCCTAAGTGGAGCGTGAAGATTCTAGAGCTCATTGCACATGAAAGAATTCTAGAACCTACCTCCCATGTGCTGAATTTTAGGCTCCAATTTTGGGAGGGAATTCATTTGAATTTCCCTCCACTTTCTTTTGAATTTCCAGCCCTCTAAACACTATAAATAAAAGGGCTTGACTCATGTATTTGCAAGATTAATACATTAGTGAATTGCTGCCAAATTGTGTCAATTTCACTTCTTGCCCAAAACCTCTTAGGTTAGGCTTTTAATCTTCACAAACTTCCCCTTTCCAAGTAGAGTTGGCCTCACCACTCTCAAATCCTACCTCTCATGCACCTTCAAGGTCACCACCACTCATAGGAGGACCTTGCTTCATCTTCAATCCATGATGCTTCCGCCATTCACCAACGAATTCCGAAAATATGAAGGCACATCTCCATCATTAAAGATAAGTTTTACTAAATGTGATTTAAAATACCCACAATATAATGAAAGACCACATCTTTATTATTTCATATCACGCTTTTTTTAAGAGAGTTTATTTTTTAAAGAGTATTATCATAAAATTAGTGTTTAAACATCCATGACCCAAAAATTATAGTATATAATAATTGAAACGTCACATCTATAAAAATGTTTTTTTTTTTTAACTTTTAAGTCACATTTATATGTATCTGATTACTTTTAGGTCACAATTTTATTGTTTAGTTTGAATATCCAAAAGATAAAACTTAAAAAAATATGGTATAATTAATCAACAATTTTATAAATAGAATCTTTGGTAGTCTTTAAACTACACTTGTAAAATTGTTATATATTTTTTTGTTATATTTAAACAACATATATATAAGTGTTATATAAGTGTCACTAAGGTGTTGACTAAAAAAAAAATACTAAACAATACAATCACCTAAATAAATTAATCTTAATAACATTACTTTATTATTTCAAAATTAATTTCCTTATCAAAATAAAAAAGACCATACATTATAAAAAGAAAATAACTTTCACTTATTTAGGAGTGCCTATTTTTGTTTGTATTCCAAAGGGTCAGTTTTTTCAATCTTTGGTTGATAAAATCAAACTGCAACTAGCTTCTTGGAAAGGTAAATCTCTTAGCATGATGGGTCAAATTCAGTTGGTCAATACAGTGATTATGGGACTTCTAGCTTATAGTTTTAATTTGTATAAATGACATGTTTATCTTCTTAAGCAAGTTGAGCAGTGGTGTAGAAATTTTATTTGGACTGAGATATTCTGAAAAAAGGCATAGCTACTGTTAATTGGGCTACAATTTGTTCTCCTTTTGAGAATAGCGGTTTGAAGATTATTAACCTTCAGCATGAAAATAATGCTTATCTTCTTAAGCTTGCTTGAAACTTTTCTTATAGTAATAGGCCTTGGTCTTTACTCTTGAAAGTCAAAGTTCTTAAATCAAAATAGGTGCTTAGAATGATTTATAAATCCTCATCTCTTTGACCTGAAATTAAGTAGTTTTATTCTACTATACTTAATTATACTTCTTGGACTGTTGGTACAGGTTCTTTTATTAATTCTTGGAATGGTAAATGGTGTTCTACTACTTCTTTAACACATATTGTAGGGATATATGATGGTTCTAGCATTTCGAATAGTTTCTCAGTTTTGGACAAGTTGTGGTTGGTCTTCAATTATTCCACCTTCCAAATCTCTTGTACTTTGGAAAGCTTTTCATGGGCGACTTCCTACAGATCAACATATTTGTTTTATGTGTACGCTTTGTGAAAAGCATGAGGAATCTATTCCACATTTATTTTTTTAATGCTCTAATGCTTTGGGTATTTGGAGTTAGGTTCAAGAGATTTTTTCCACTTCTCCTTTCTCTAATAAGGATGATCTTCTTTCTTTTATTAAGAGTGATGGTAGTCCTTTGGTTAAATTGATTAAGCTTGTTGTGATAACTTTTTATATTTGGATGATATGGCGTATGAGGAATTTTGCTCGTTTTCAAGATAAGATTTAGGTTTCTTAAACTATTTCGGTTATTACAGATTTAACTTGTTTAGTGGGTAACTCTTCTAAAGCTTCTATGAAAAATGATATGTTGGATTTCAACATGATCAAGTTTTTTGGTATTAATACTCGTACTGGTAAAGTTCTTCATCCTCTTCCTATAAGATGGGAGTTTCCTTCCCCAGGTTGGGTTAAAATTCACATTGATGGGGCTGCTAGGGGATATCCTGGTCTTGCTACTTGTGGAGGTATTTTCCGTGGGAGTATATGGGAGAATTTATTGGAGCTTTCTCTGCGTTCCTTGAAATTCAGACTGCTCTGGTTGCTGAGTTTTATGGAGTTATACATGCTATTGAGAAAGTTCAAAAGATGGGACTTACTAATGTCTGGTTGGAATGTGATTCTGCTTTGGTTTGTACTGCATTTACTGCTAGGACAAATTTTCATTGGATGCTTCAGAATCGATGAATTACTTGTCTTAATTACTGTTGAAAAATCATGTTTAGGGTGTGTGTGCTCATATTTTTCGTGGAGGGAATGCGTGTGCTGATAAGTTGGCTAATTTAGAATTTATTCATATAGAATCTTTTCATTGGTATAATAGGCTTCCATCTAATCTGTTCTTAAAATTCTTTATGAATAGATATAGTATACCAATGTATTATATATTTTTGTTAACATATGGGTTTTGGCATAATCCTCCCATATGTTTGTATTTTTTTTAATAACATTTTTTCATGTAATGACATGATTGTTGTTACTTGAAGTCTCAGTTTAACTTAGATGTAAAGTTGCATAATAATACCTAACATGAAATCATTTTTTTTATATTTATAAAAAAAAAACTTTCACAAGTTCATCTCATCTACAGTTTGTATTGTAATGCATCTCAACCACAATTATGAATTTAATTAACTTTCTTTATTTACATTTACTCCTTCAAAGCGCTTTACACAACACACAGAAGAGTTAGAAAACTTTTAAATTATTTCTAAAAAGCCCCGACTGATTAAATATACATTATTAAAAACTTAAACTACCTAATATTAATCTTTTCCTATTAGATTGCACATTCTAAAACTTAAAACAATACAAGAATCCTAGTGATGCAGAGGTGTGCATTGGGTTTAAAACTGGATTTGGGATTTGGTGGTGGAGAAGATCTATGGATTGTCATCTCTAAATGGTTTGCTGTCAGAGAGGGACTACCACTGAACCTTCTGCTCACTGTGATGAGCTGTTTTGGCAGTTGTGTATATGCATGTAATGACTGTAATTTTCCAGTTTTCAGTCTCTCTCAGTCATTTGTTTTAAATCCACAAATATTTCTATTAATTTACTTTTTATAAAACAAAAAATCTTGAATTTCGAAAAGACTTATTGTGGTTGAAAAGTTAACGTGGTTATCTTGACCTAGTCTTCATAACTTTTAAGACTCCAAAGCCAAATCCAGAAAAAAAAATTATATATCTGAAAAGCTTAGAGAGAATAAAATTTAAAAAGATAAATCTTCTAAATAAATAAAGAATAAATTAGTTTTACATATATATATATATAACCTTTTAACTTTAAATTTTTTAAAAATATTCATTTTATCTCTTCTAAATCTTAAATTCCAAACACAATAAATCAATCCAAGTTTAGAAAAAAAATTTTACTACTAAACTCCCAAAATAACTTATATATGCGTTAAAAAATAACTTATAGGTTGGAGTACCTCTAATATTTATTCTATATAATTTTTATTGATGATAAACAAAACCTCCCAAAATAACTAAATCCTGAAATGTCAAATAAATGTTGATGGAATATAAATGTGATGCGCATTGTGCATATAAGACGTTGAGTATATGCTGCAGATTTTCAACAAACGTTAATCTATGATAGACATATTTTAACAGGTAAAATTATTTGTATAGTAATTTAGTCTCCATTTTTACTTTTGGAAAATTCAAGTCTCGTTTGGAACTTCGAAAGAAAACCTAAATATTATACTTATTACTACCAAGTACATTGTACTAGTTTTAGAACATACAATACTAGTAAAGTGTTTTTACGTGAATTATCTCATAATTTGAAAATAAATTTAAACTTATAAAAAAGGACAAAAAATAATTAGGTAATATATTGACTAAATTAGATATTATTATTAAAAATTAAAAAATTTATTGGTATTTAAAGTAATTTCTAAAATTAATAAAATTTATAAAATAATTTTTAAATTGATATCTAATTAGCTACTAATATTTTTGCTACCAATTTTAAAATCTAAATTAATTGATAGTTAAAATCTTAGTATCTAATTAGATACCAATTTAAAATTAATTTATAAATTTATTAATAATAGAAACAATCTACCAATAATTAAAAAATATCCTTTTACATAGAAAATGAGAGAAAATTTTGTCAAGGAAAAAAAAACTCATGATTATTAGTTTGAATAGAAGACGAACATGCTAAGAAAATAATTAATGTTAAGAAATACTCGTCATTTTTCTTTGTGTGTGTTTTCTTTTCTTTCCATATATATATATATATATATATATATATATATTAAAAGCATTGGTTGCTAATTAGATACCAATTTAGAAACTATTTAATAATAAAAATCAATTTTTTTTAGTTTCTAAAATGATTTCTAATTTAGTTACTATTGCAACTAATTATTTTGGTTTCTAAAAATTGATTTCTATTTCATGACTTTCTTGTAGTGTTTAACCCCCTTTTCAATCCATGGAAATCTCACCATGAGTTTCTAATACAATATTTAATATGATATCAAATCAGATTAGGTTATGTTATGTTATGCTTTTGTTGTCTATATTGCTTTTTCTCTTTTTGATTTTTTTTTCTTCATCATGAATCATTGACTAAAGAAATACAATCATCCATGGATCATCTTTTAAATCCTTCTAGTCCCATTATATGTATCCTAAGAAACATTTAGGAGTGATTCTTATTTTTCTTCAACTTAATAGAACCAGCTATCGCTCTTGGAGTAGAATCACGAGACATGTCCAACAAGCTGAAATTCGTTTATGGAAGCATCAAAATTCCTAAACCCAATTATGTTTTTGAAGCCTGAGAGAGATATGGTTCTTTCATGGAGCACTCACATCTTGTCTACTCAAATATCTCAAAGCACCATCTACATTCACATTCTCAATAATCTTTGAGATGATTTGAGAGAAAGATTGTGTAAAGGTGATAATTATAGAATTCCAAATTTTATTCAAGAAACACATTCTATTAAACAAGGAGAAAGGAATGTTATTGACTTTTATACTAATATCAAAATTCTTTGGGAAGAGCTTGAGTCACTAAGGTATATACCAAATTATGTTTGCAATGTAACATGTAGTTATGCTTTATACAAGTTTTCTGCTAAACACAAGATTTACAACATATGATGTGTTTCTTGAAGGGTCTTGGTGAGATTTAAAATATCATCAAATCTCAAATTCTCTTTATGGAATCGCTTTCTAGTATCAATCACATTTTTTTTTCTTGTTATCCAACATGAAAGACAACTTACAAGTTATGTTTTAATGTGAGACTAAATTGTTGATGCATGTTGCAAAAAGAGAGAACAATTGAAATGCTTCAGAAATACAAAACAGTTGGAAGCATCAAGGAAGACGAAGAAATTAGAGGAGTCAAGAAAGAGGGAAATGATGTAATCGTAATTAAGTAAAACAATGGGCATACTATCAAAAGATTAATCACATTATAGATGAATGCTACTCCAAACATGTACATCCACCATGGTACAAACAAAGGATAAAATATTGTGCCAATAATGTTGACAAAGGTAATGAAAAATCTTGTAATCTCAACATAAGAAATAAATAAGTGCAAAATTATCATCAAAACATAAAACAAGAAAGCAATCATTTTACTACTGAACAAGTACAACAACTCTTAAATCTTCTACAAGGATCATTCAATCATAATGTCAATCAAATACACAATCACAATGGCGAGTCTTTTGTACAAGAACCACAAATAGGTAAAATTTATTGGATTTTAATATTGGTGCAACCAATCATGTTACTCATAAAAATGAATTTTGTCACCTTAAGATTAAACACGTTCATGTTAGACTACCAAATGTTTCATATGTTATTACTAATCATGTTGGCACCATTCAATTCACAACCAACTTCGTAATTATTAATGTTCTATATACACATAAGTTCATTTTTAATCTAATTTTGATTCAACGATTAATTGAAGATTTAAATTTACATATGATTTTCTCATGCATGCTTTGCCAGATTCAAGACAATGTTACCTTGAAGTTGATTGGATAAGTTGATATAAATAAAAGGGTTGTATTGTCTTTATGATTCTTCTTCCCCTCTTGAAAGGAAATGGTTTTCTGTTAATATTGTACAAAATTATAGAGGAACTGATATAGATGTTTGATACTTTAAGTTAGGAAATCCTTATAATAAAGTTGTTGAACACACCTGGAAAAGATATCTCTACATACATTCTAACATTTGAAAGGTTTGTGACATATTTCATTTTACTAAACAACATAAAACTTCTTTCTAGCAAAGTGGTTTTGTTTCCTTGAAAAGATTTTAATCTCATACATGTTGACATTTGGAGACCTCTTGGTATTCCTTTTGTTCACGGTCACAGGTTTTTTCTGACTATTGTTGATAATTGCACTAGACATACATGGGATTTTCTCATGAAAATTAAAAGTGAAATCAAATTTCTTTTATCCAGTGTCAAAAATAAGTTTAATTGTAATGTTAACATCATTAGATAAGAAAATGGAAAGGATTTTTATTATCATGAATTATATAAACAAAACATGGTATTGTTCACAAAAAAACTTGCATCGAGACTCCTCAGCAAAATTTTGTTGTTGAAAGAAAAGACCAACATATTTTAAATGTCTCCCGTAAACTTGTTTTCGAATTTGGATTTTCCAAAGCCTATTGGTCCTATGTTGTTTCTCATGCTATTCACTTAATAAATTGGCTTCCTTTTATTACTCTTAATGGAAAATCTCCTTTTGAAATGTTATACAATATTCCTCCTACTTATCTTCATTTAAAGGTTTTTGGATCTTTATGTTTTACTTTCACCATAGAAAATAAAAGAACTAAACTTGATCCCATATCTAGAAAATGTATTTTTCTTGGTTACAAAAATGATGTCAAAGGATATGCACTTCTTGATATAGGGAACAAAAAACTTATTATGAATAAAAATATATTTTCTATGAACATATGTTTCCTTACAAATATCCCAAAGACATTTAAAAACATAAAAATGATTATATTCAAACTGATTTTATTTTCTTTTTTGCTTGAGCCCTTAAAACACATCAACAACATAAATAATCAGCTTCAAACTAAGAATACCAGAATTAGTAAAATTAATGATCTTAGATGTTCCACCATAAAGGATTTCGAACAAGTCAACAACAAAAATGACCAAGTTCAAGCTGAGAATAGCATCTTCAGTGATAACAATGTTGTCAGGTGTTTCATCAAGGTCAAAAGAGCTCTATGGTTTTTAATTGATTATCATCATAAAAGCAAAAACTTTGCTTCTTTTGGAAGTTGTTCTTCACAAGGTGAAATTTCTTTCCCTATATATCATATGTGTTATCTTATGATTCTTTATTTGATAAGCATCTTCGTTACACTTTGGCCATATCTTCCAACATAAGCCTCAAACCTACGAACAAGCTTTTCAATATCATGAATGGATTGCAACCATGAACAATAAAGTTAAAGCTCTGCAAGTTAATAAGACTCGGTACTTAACTGATTTACCTTATGGTAAGACACCAATTGGATGCAAATGGATATATAAAGTTAAATACAATGTTGATGGTTCCATTGAAGGAAACAAAACCACTATTGCAAAAAATACATTTTACATCGGTTATAGAAGAGATTTTACATTGGATTTCTCACTTATGTAGATGCTAACAATGTAGAAAGTGATCATATTTCACATCAATTTTCCAACCAATGTAAAATGTACAAATCTTACATTGAATTTAAGTATTAACCAAAATATAAGAGCATTTAAAAGAATAAATTAAACAAAAAAATGAGACATATTATATCGATTCTTCACTATAATCGATGTAATAACTTATTTCGAGGTCAGTTATAGTTTGTTAAAGGGGTACATATTACATTGTTTCTACCCTAAAACCGATGTAATAACTCTTATCCTGGTTATTTTTGTATTTTTTTGTGAAGGGCGAATATTACATCGGTTATGACCATAACCAATGTAATATGTCATTCTTTACATGGGTTAATGCAACAACTGATGTAGTATGTTATGTTTTTTTTTTTAATAATTTGGTCAATTTATTATTTTCCCAAATTTGTAGTTGTAAACAAACATACCTGATTAGTAGGAAAATATTTATGTATTTATTCAAACTTATGAATAATAAAACTTGTGCAAATCAAAAGTTAAGAAAATAAAGTCAAGCATAACATAATCAAAACTAATGAAAAAATGTCTTCCGATTTCTAATGTTTATAAAATGTTTTGCCCATTCATGATAGATTTCTTCAATTGTGTTTGTAACCAATGACTAAGTATCTACAAAAAGCAAAAAATAAAAAATAAATATTTTTCTTCATAAGGGCATATATGAAACCTCCAATAAACTTTTTCAAAATATTTAAAGTGTTTTAATATCTACTCCCAAGAATCAACAATATTGATATAGCCAATTGATTAGTCAAATCTTTCTTTGGGATTCATGAATGCATCATTGAATGTAAGTCTAAAATTTCATTTTTTTATTTCCAGACTTTTGTATATATTGTGGCTCAAGGAAAGCATAAATATCAACATTTCCCATGTTGATATTTAATTGATTTATATACCTACATTTTTAATATAAATATCAATGACAATGGTTGAGCTCATGAAATATCAGTTCTTTAAATAACATGTAAAGATTTAAAGTGTACTTACCATCATCCATTGTTGAATGACTACAATGTTCATCAGCAGAAACAGTCAATTAACTTCCACATGTTTGTGTGGACCTAATGTGGACGCACTTTTCGTCGGCCAAACATACGCAAAACTGATGCAAAATAATTTTTCGTGGGCTATCCAACGCATAACAGACCCGTGTAAAAATTTTAAAAAAAGCGATTAATTTAAACTGTGCATCGGCTAGGCCGACATAAATAATAGGAAAAAATGTTTTGCGTAGGCTCGGCCTACCCATAATTATATTTTAATATAGAATTTATTGATTTTATATTTATTTAATGGATAATATGGTAATAAATATTTTAATTTTTAATTGTTTATTGTATTTATTTTTTTAATATTACAATAAATTTTTTAATTTTAATAAATTTGATATATGCTAGTTAAATTAAATTGATTACGTGTTTGATTTTAAATTATTTAAATAAATTATATTAAAAAAATTTAAAAAATTATTGTTAAAAGAAAAGGCCAACATATTTTAAATATCTCCCGTATACTTGTTTTCCAATTTGGATTTCCCAAAGCCTATTGGTCCTATTTTTGGCTTGAGCTAAGTGACTTCTCTCCTAGGCAAGCTATAACTTGTTTGAGCGAGTTGGTAAAGGAAAAACTCAATTTCTCTATAGTGATCTCGCTTGGGCGAGATTGGACTCGTTTGGGCGAGTTTTTGAGCATTCCAACTTTCCCTTTTAATCTTGTTTATTATCCTTTAGCCTTTTCATGTCCATTTTTCCCTAGAATCCTGAAATTAACACACATTTGAGAATAAATAATTTTTATTCATATTATAATCACAAAATATGTAAAAAGGTTTAAATTCATAAATTAAAGATTAAATTATAGTTATTTTATCAATCAATCTCGATAAGTGTTTCTTTTAATATAAAATATTATTGAAATATGACATTTATCACTACTATCAACGCCAAATGTTGTGGAATCCTAAGGAATGGCACAAGATGCCTGAAAAAGATCACGTGAAACCCTAACAAACTCCTAAATTGGATTAACATTTGACTAGAGTTGTGGCTGAGGCTCAAGGTTTAAATAACCACCTGTTGGGACCTTTTAAATAAGTTATTGTGAAACATAATAACAAATATTATATATCAAATTAAATAACATTAATAGAAATTAATGAAACATACCTCAGGGAATGGAGTATAAAGAACTTATTCAACAAAAGATAAAAAAATGATTCTTTGTGCTTCTTTAACTTCTCTTCCATTAGTTTATTTTCCAAAAATCATAGCCTCCCTGAGATAGTCTATGGGGGGTAATGTTCTTCTATTGGATGTCTTGAGTTTTTTTCCATTTTTTGTGTAAATAAATATTATGGATAAAGTGTGGATTCCATTATATTCAATAAAGTGTGATGTGAAATAGTAACAAACATGCCACCAAGGATCCTGTCAGATAAAAAATTGTTGTCATGTCTCTTATCTATACCATATTTCTCACAAGGATATTTGTCCTTGCATTTGTCATAGATGTAAAAACATATTAAGTTCTTCTTGAATTGTCTTCATTTTGTAGTTATTGATGACAATATCTTGTTTCGAATGAAATAAGAAGTCTCAAACTCATTTTGTCTAAAATATAAAACAAATTTAGTACATTATAATTCATTAAACATTCAACATTTTCAATACTAAATTACATAACCTTTGAATAAATAAATTACACAAATATCCTTCCAAAGAAGAATTTTTTCCTGATTTCGTTAGTCAGTTATCGAAATAGAAACCGTTGATTGAGTTAGGACATCCAAATAACTAAAAAATGAGTATGATTTGGGCTTGATGCCTTGCCAATCTAAGTGTTTATTTCAATTGAAACTCTAGCATTATTCAAATGCCTAATGACAAGATGTCGTAGTCGTGTAGCTTCTCTAGTCTTCTTCGATGACTCGACCATGTGACTTGTAAAAAAGAAAAATACCTTTAAGTTATAGATTCAAATTAAACAAAATCAATGTTAATATTAAAATGAAAAAAATAAACATAACTCGTTTCTATTGTAGAAGTGTTAGAATGTTCTCCCATATTCTTTCATTTTGATAATTACGTGTAACATGTACTTCATCAACATTATTTACCTCATTCATAGGAGGTATTCATCTTAAGAATTAAGCCTTGCCTACATATTGGACTCTTGAGTAAGCATGGTGATGAAAATCATGTTCAATTCTTCTCTGGAGTATAACTAACCATCTTTTACTAGAAGGATGTTTCATATAAAATACTTATTTTTCTTGGTAAGCCATGATGAAAGGATCTTCCTTATAAGCTACATTGTAAGATCAATGTAAGATCAACCAAAGTAAAATTCAAGTCTTGAGATCCACTTTTGTGTTACAATAAAGTGATTTATACTTAAATACAAACACTCTAATTTGACGTAGTCAACTTCCTACTTTTGTTCAATGAGTTGAAAGTAACTTATAGTAGCTCTCACAAGATTGTTATCTTTTCAACTAGCAAAGTGCATAGACTTTGCCTCAAGGGTATCACTAATATTCTGCATAGTAATTTTTTCATCTTTAGTTTTTGTCTAAAAAAAAAATATTAATATCATATTCAGATCGTGTTATGACATCAAAGTTAGGTCCTTGTGCTAACCATTTCAATTCCTTAACATCATAATCTTATTGACTAGTTTTATCTTTAAACCATTTCAAAAAGGTCTTGTTATGGTCAGTCAACAACCAATTTTCATTTGCACAAGGGTTCATTGACTTCAACAACATCTTGTGTGCATCTATGTAAGGAAGAACATCATCAGTGTTGTTCAAAATATACAAATGTGCTTGGAGAACTTCATGTTGCTTTTTTTGAACCATTCTCACACCTCGTATGCCTTTACCTTTAGACATTGCTTCATGCCTCAACTTTGGAACTCCTATGGCTTCTACTTCAAACATATATGTTGTACAAAACTCAATTGCTTCATTGACAATGTATCTCTCAACAACAGATGCTTATGGAAGGTACGAATTCTTCATATACCCTTTCAATATCTTCATGCATCGCTCAACTCGGTACATCCACCATAAAAAGAGTAGGATCACATATTCTAATTGTTAGAATGTATGACTTTAAACTAGAGGAGGGGTGAATGGTTTAAAGATGGATTTCAAAAACTTTTAAGCCTTGAATGAAATTACTTCGAGAATATCTTGATTAAGAAATTAGTTTTTCAAAACACAAAGCAAAAAGCACAACACCAGAAAAACAATCGGTTGTTTCGCAAAAACAATCGGTTGTTTCGCAGAAACAATCAGTTGTTTATACCAGTTTACAAATATAAAAACTGAATTTAAAGAGTTAAGGGATAGAGAAACTGCACACAGAGATTTATACTGGTTCACTCTAAACCCAAAGCTACATCCAGTCTTCTCAGAAACCACTGAGGAATTCCACTAAGCAATCAAACCTAGATCACTTACACCACAACCAAAGAAGTGACCTTGATCCCCTCA
>Ga0123342_1008321_pt1 | contig 13132 bp, 4 predicted proteins | sample Turbeawhitnodule_FD_89960 | JGI IMG/M metagenome (GOLD analysis project Ga0123342, IMG submission 89960) | Root nodule microbial communities of legume samples collected from Mexico - Turtle bean Mexico white nodule | ecosystem: Host-associated > Plants > Roots > Nodule | place: Mexico: Nepantla...
AAAATTAAAAATATTGAAATTAAAAAAAATAGAATAAAAATTAAAATATTAAATAATAAAAATTTATTTTTTTTTTTTTTTTTCTGTTCCACAGTGTGTGTATATTATATGCAACGCTTTATAAACAATATAGGGATGCATCCCTTTTGGATACACAACCATCTTTTAACAAGTTTTTTTATTAATTAACTTTGTTTTAACAAGTTGCTTTAGCAAAGTATATGATGAATATCATGCAAGTTGTTTAGAATATAATTAAATTGCCAAATAGTGAAGAGTTATGAAGTAATTTAAACATATAATCAAATGGAGTATTCATTGGTAATTTTGTAATATTTTTTAAAATATATTATTTTTATTGTCCCTTTAACGTATATGGTGGGCTAAACAAATTATAGTTATATATATAATCTCACTCTTTGTCTCCGTTGTTTTTACAATGGCAATAGACAAATTCCATGCCTCATTGAACGTTAGTAATCTTATTTCAGAGCATTATGTTAAGTAGAGGATTGAGTTATAATTAATAAGGTTTAAAATTTGAGTTTTAGATAAATAAAAACATAATTTAGATTTCAGAATTTGTAGAATTTCGCCTTATTTTCTGTAATTTTATTCTGGGTCCATATTGCGTTGAAAATTTTTGAAAAAACTTAGACAAGTACGTTCATATGTTGTTTGCACCCAACTAAGAAGATACGTCCATAAAAAAATCACCAAGAGTTATATAGGAAAGAAAAATCAGGATGTTTTATTTTCGGAAAACCAGTTTTATTCACTCTCGGTCCGAGACTTATTACGCCTTATTCCTTGGGTCTTTTGGTCTGAAAAATTTACCAGACATTCGCTATTGCGTGTGTTGAGTTTTGGCTGATATGTCAGATTCAAACTCGTTCCACAAGATTTGGAAAAAATCATTTATTCATCACTGTTAGGGCTGAAAGGAAGGCTCGTTTGTGTCTGGAATTGTTTGATTTTTTCAAAGGTGAACACTCATCCGTTTGAACTGAAATTTATCGCGTTTTGTCCCAAATACAATCGAGATTCTTAAATGGAGTTCCAAAAAAAAAAACTAATTTGGGAATTATTTTTAAAAATTTTGTGCAAATTAAGACTATCACCGAAATTTGTGAAATTTTGCACTACTTTCTGTAATTTTGCTCTGGGTCCATAATGTGTTGAAAAATTACGAAAATAATCACACAAGTACTTTCATTTATTGTTTGGAACCAGCTAAGGAGACACATCCATAAACAAATCACAAAAAAGAAAAAATAGAAAAAAAAGCTAGGACATTTTCTTTTCAGAAAATCGGTTTTGTTCACTCTCGATGTGGGTCTTACTAAGCCCTATTCCTTCGGTCTTTTGGTTTGAAATCTTTACCAAAAATTCTTCATTGTGTGTATTGAGTTTTGGATGAGATTTGAGCCCCAGATTCGTCTCACAAGATTTTTAACAAATATTTTATTCATCATTGCCAGGTTTAAAAGGAATGTTCGTTTGTATGTGAAACTGTTTGATTTTTTTCCTAGGTGAATACTCATACGTTTGATGTGAAATTTGTCGTGTTTTGTCCCAAATTGAGTTTAGATTCTTACGTGGAATTTCAAAATCAAATTATTTCGGGACAATTTTTCTGAAACTTTGTGAAAAACCAAGGCGAGCTCTACCAAAATTTGTGAAATGTCGCCCTATTATCTGCACTTTTATTCTGGGTCCATATTGTATTTAAAAATTTCGAAAAAATTCACACAAGTACTTTCATATATTGTTTGCACCCTACTAATGAGGCACGTCCATCAACAAATCACAAAAAGGAGATATAGGGAAGAAAAGCCAGGACATTTTGTTTTCGAAAAATCGGTTTTGTTCATCTCGGTCTGGGTCTTACTACGCCCTATTCCTTAAGTATTTTGGTCTGAAAATTTTACCAGACATTTCACAATGTGTATATTGAGTTTTGCCTAAGATTTGAGCCCCATATTCGTCCCACAAGATTTTCAATAAGTTTTTTATTCATCAGTGCCAGTGTTGAAAAGAAGATTCGATTGCGAGTGAAATTGTTTGATTTTTTCCTAGGTGAATACTCATCCGTTTGACATGAAATTTATCGCGTTTTGTCCCAAATTCAGTATAAATTCTTAATTGGAATTTCAACTAAAAATTATTTCGGGACAATTTTTCTGAAATTTTGTGAAAAACGAAAGCTATCCTCTACCAAAATTTGTGAAATTTCGCCATACATTCTGCAATATTATTATGCAACCATATTGCGTTGAAAATTTCTGAAAAAAATTCACACAAGTACTTTCATATGTTGTTTGCACCTTGCTAAGGGGGCACATCCATAAAAAAAAAATCACGAAAAAGAGATATAGGGAAGAAAAGAGAGGACATTTTGCTTTTGGAAAATTGGTTTTGTGCACTCTCGGTGTGGGTCTTACTACGCCTTATTCCTTGGGTCTTTTGGTCTGAAAATTTTACCAGACATTCGTCATTGTGTGTATTAAGTTTTGGCTGAGAGTTGAGCCCCAGATTCGTCCCACAAGATTTTAGTTAAATTTTTTATTCATCATCGCCAGGATTGAAAGGAAGGTTCAGTTGTGTGTGAAATTGTTTTAGTTTTTTCCTAGGTGAATAGTCATTCGTTTGAAGTGAAATTTGTCGCGTTTTGTCCCAAATTCAGTCCAGATTCTTACGTGGAATTTCAGCGAAAAATTACATCGGGACAATTTTTCTAAAATTTTGTGAAAAACCAAGGCTATCATCTACCAAAATTTGTGAAATTTCGCCCTACATTATGCAATTTTTTTCTAGATCTATATTGTGTTGAAAAATTACGAAAAAATTCACACAAGTACTTTCATATGTTGTTTGCACCTTGCTAAGGAGGAACGTCCATAAAAAAATTACGAAAAGGAGATATAGGAAAAAAAAGCAAGGACATTTTGTTTTTGAAAAACCGTTTTTGTTCACTCTCGGTCTTGGTCTTATTACGCTTTATTCCTTGGGTATTATGGTCTGATAATTTTACGAGACATTCGTCATTATATGTATTGTCTTTTGGCTGAGATTTGAGCCCCAGATTCGTTCCACAAGATTTTCAATAAATTTTTTATTCGTCACTGCTAGGATTGAAAGGAATGTTCGTTTGTGTGTGAAACTAATTGATTTTTGTCCTAGGTGAATACTCATCTGTTTGACGTGAAACTTATTGTGTTTTGTCCCAAATTCAATCCAGATTTTTAATCTGAATTTCAACAAAAAATTATTTCGCGACAATTTTTCTGAAATTTTGTGAAAAACCAAGGCTATCATATAAATAAAAATTGTGAAATTTCGCCATACTTTCAGCAATTTTATTCTGGATCCATATTCCGTTGACAAATTCCAAAAAAATGAACTCAAGTACTTATATATGTTTTTTTCACCCATCTAAGGAGGCACGCCCATAAAGAAATCACAAAAAGGAGATATAGGGGAGAAATGCCAGGAGATTTTGTTTTCGGAAAACCTTTCACTCTCGGTTTGGGTCTTACTATGCCATATTCCTTGAATCTTTTGGTATGAAAATTATACCAGACATTCGTCATTGTGTGTATTGAATTTTGGCTAAGATTTGAGCTCCGGATTCGTCCCACAAGATTTTAATTAAATTTTTTATTCATCACCGGCATGGTTGAAAGGAAGGTTCGTTTGTGTGTGAAACTGTTTGATTTTTTTTCTAGGTGAATACTCATCCAATTGACGTGAAATTTGTTGCGTTTTGTCCCAAATAAAATATAGATTCTTACGTGGAATTTCAACAAAAAATTATTTCGGTACAATTTTTCTGAAATTTTGTGAAAAAACAACCAAGGCCCTCTACCGAAATTTGTGGAATTTCGCCATACTTTCTGCAATTTTATTATAGCTCCATATTGCGTTGAAAAATTTCGAAAAAAATCACACAAGTACTTTCATATGTTGGTTGCACCTATCTATAGAGGCACGTTTAAAAACAAATCACAAAAGGAGATATAGGGAAGAAAAAGCTAGGACATTTTGTTTTTGGAAAACCAGTTTTGTTCTCTTGCGGTTTGGGACTTATTACGCCTTATTCCTTGCGTCTTTCGATCTGAAATTTTTACCACACATTCTTTTTTGTCTGTGTTGTGTTTTGGCTGGGATTTGAGCCTCAAATTCATCCCACAAGATTTGCAATAAATTTTTTATTCATCACTGTCAGAGCTGAAAGTAAGGTTCATTTGTGTGTGAAACTGTTTGATTTTTTTCGTAGATGAATACTCATCCGTTTTATTTTTATTTTTATAGGGCAAATATTAAATTTGTTTTCTTTTAATATTTTTTCTGGAGAAAAAATTATTAAAATTATTTTTTCTTACATGAGTAATTTACCTAAGAGTTGATGGAGCCGAAGGATATTGATTTAAAAGTATACTTGACACGTCAATGCAAATAAACAATATATATAATTTATATTTAGTATACGAAATTTTGATGCAATTTTAGTGTTTTTTAGTACCATATTGATGTTCCAAAATTAGATTTTACAACCTTGTTTTATATATAATTTTAAAATTAAAATTATTAAATATTACGAAGTGGACTTTAAGCCTAATTCAACCCCATAAAACCGGCTCATAGGGTTGAGGTTTGCACCCACTTATATACAATGAAAGACTCTAATCTCTAGTCGATGTGGGATCTCTAACACACCCGATAGCGGATGGCACGATAGGCCCAACAAATACTCACTAGGATAGGCTCGAAATGGCTTTGATACCATATTACGAAGTGGACTTTAAGCCTAACTCAACCCCATAAAACCGGCTCATAGGATTGAGGTTTGCACCCACTTATATACAATGAAAGGCTCTAATCTCTAGTCGATGTGAGATCTCCAACATTAAAATTAATTAAATATTTTTTTTTATCAATAAATAATTAAATAAAAAATATAGAGTATTTAAAGAATTCCAATATGCAAGCAAAATATGAGAGATTAGACTTTTCCATTCCAACAAGTTCCAACACAAAGCTAATCTATTTTATTTTACATTTCAAAAAATGGTATTTTCAAAACCTGTATGTTACATTTTTATAGTAGCATGGTTTTGGTTTTCTAAGTTTTTAGTATTTTGTTTCCTCCACTTTATTTCCTATGTATATGGTGTCAATTTGCTTTTATATTTCACAAAGAATTTGATCTAAAACTTTGGTATTTGTAGAAAAAAAAGTTGCATTACTAAAATTTGAGATGTATAAAATAGATATAAATTTATGTTAAACATTATAAGCTATTTGTTTTAACAAAGAGAAATGAACTCTAATCTAGAACATTTGATTTAATCAGAAACACTGATTTTCAGTTGAGTAGTTTGTGTTCTTGATCGGTCTTCTTTTTCTTTTATATTGGATTTTCCTCTTCTCTTCTTTTCTGTTTTCTTTTTCCTTGTCTTTATTATGTATTAACAACTTTATCCCATATATATGTCAATTATTATAATTCCCATCACCCCATTTGAAAAATACGAGATTTCCAAATCAAAATTAAATCATTATCTCCTTATATCTCTCCATTACCTCTAAGAGGTACCTACAAGCTCCAAGCATCATTCCTTAACTTACGAAAACACCACATAAACATATGTTACATTCCCATTAGTAATGAGAAAAACATCAGTGTGTTGCTCATGGTCCATTCATTTGTTCATTTACTTTAAACTTTATGTGTGTGCTCAACACAACCTATATTGAAATTTTATTTGTAATAGAAATTCGAACTTGTACATGTTTTAAACTAAATACTTTATTTGCATCTACACGTTCGTTCTTAAATGTAATTTTATTTCTTTAATTTTATATGTTCTATGCAATCACAATTCAAGTACTTTTTCATGTTTTGTTTCTTTTGGTGTTAAATTCCGATAAACTAAATTATTGAAAGTAGTATTTTGTTTTATTATAATAGGTTGTGCTTATACTCTTGACTACTTTTTACCCATAAATATCCCTTATATCTCTCCACTAACATGAGTGGTACATTGTGTCGCTTCTTTTCTTTAATAACTTCCGAAAGCCTTGCCTTTTTTTCCTAACCTTCATTTTCATTTAGGTAGGACAACAATATTAAATAACTTTAAATTTTTTATCCCTAACCCAACCCTCTTCTTTTTATTTATACATATTTTTTCAGACAAAAGTTTCGGTGATTTTTGGTCTAGTATATTTAATGTGATCAATAATAAGTATATTTTTAATCGACATGTCAATGTCTTCTCTTCTTGTGTATTCTCTGTTATGTATTGAAAGTTTTTGTGCCCTTCTTCTTGTATCAGGTCTTATAATTGACTTAATTATATGATAAAGACTAATTATTCGATATCTCTTTATTTATGTAGATTCAATACTAATATCGCTAAATATTAGATGATTTTATGCATATAAAAAATCTGATTTTATGTAGATTCGGCCATTACACTACAATTTGATAAATGTTATCTTCCTATCTTCATTTCCCAAATTTCATAATTTGCTTCCTAATTTCATTGTCTACCATATATGATATTTTAAAGATGACAGGTAGAATATTTTCAATTACCTATACATTTTTTTTTTATTTTTGCATCACATAAAAACAATATATCATCAGGAAATATGGACCGCAATTTCTTTCATCCCCACTTTTATTCCAACTAACATATGTTTTTCTAACTGATTATCTTACCATTTCTGATCAAAAAATCATTATTAAAAACAAAAATCATGTTAATGCACCTGTATATGATGACTTAAACTATTAAAATTATTGGAAAGAAAATAATGGGTTATGTTATAGATATTTTATTTTATTTTATTATAATAATAATTAAAAAAATAGTTAAATGATAATATTTTAATAATTTTTTGTTTGAAAATATAGTTTTTATAAAACATTTTTTTTGTCATTAAAAATAAAGTATAAAGCGTGCTTATGAATCGTAAAAGTGAAACAAAAATTGAGTATTGAAATATAAAAGGTAAAAAAATGCTTCAATTATACATTAAAAATATTGCAATTTTAGAAATTAGAATGAAAGTGTAAATCTTACTTACTGAAGTTTTTTTTTTTTCTGTTCCACAGTGTGTATATATTATATGCAACGCTTTATAAACAATATAGGGATGCATCCCTTTTGGATTACAATCATCCTTTAACAAGTTTTTTTTATTAATTAACTTTGTTTAACAAGTTGCTTTAGCAATGGTACTCAAAAAAGGGAAAGATGCAAGTTGTTTTATAAAAACGCACTAAATTAATGTATCAACTTAATTAATATCACGATGAAGTAGCGAAAAACAAGGGTTTGTGTTTGTGAGGGATGCATAAGATAAGATTATGAATGAAACCAACATACCCATTACACTTTACCCAATAAAAATGGATAAGATGCTCAAAGGAATCTATGCTTTTCCTTAATTTAAGAGACTATGCACGTGACACACCATGCTACGTTAGTTTTTTAAGCATTATTAATCAATGTATTAGTGAAAAATAAAGCACAAGATTAACAACTTAATTAACAAATGTGAATTATTATAAACTAAGTAGACACGATTACAAAGTATGAATTATTATAGTAGTTTGGATAGTTGCAATGTGAAGTGGAGGAGTGAGATATGGGTGATAAAGAAAGGGCTAAGATGGGTACAATGATGAATAAGTGGACTAAGATGCAATTAAAAATGACCCTCTCATCAATAATGTCTTCTACTTTATTTTTATCATACAAAAGCATTATTGCCAATGTGGAAACAAAATATATACAAGTGGCTCCACTTGTTGCCCTTTACAAATTTATTCATTTTATGGCGGAAAGCGCAAACCCACATGCCATAATTCGGACCTTAATTATTCTAACTTATTTGCATTAATCAAATCATTTAAATCCTTGGATTCGTCTCCCCTACCTAATAGTATTATTAAATAGCTAGAGTAAAAAGACAAAGGAACTGGTCATTTTTTTCAGATAAAAAAAAATAATTGGACACATTATTATTGTCTCTACAATACAACAGTGAGTCATTATTGACAAAAAAAACTTTGTTAGATCTATCATCTCAATCTTCCTTTTTTTTTAAAAGTATTTTAATACATAAACCGATACGAAAACTGTGACAACACAGACACCAATACGAAAATTGTGATCGTTATAACACAGACAAAAAAAATAGGTATAATTTTTAAAATATAGAATATAAAAATACAAATTTATATAGTATATAATTATAAGTTATATAAATTGATAATAAATATTTTTGTGTATAAGTATGTTTCAATTTTGTTTAATAACGTATTTTTCATGAGATTAAAAAAATTTGTTTTTTATTTTTATAATGGTTTATAGAAGTTTTATTTTTATAATCATAGTAAACTTATATAAATTAAAGTATGTGAATTAAAACTATGTGAATTATGAAAAATTCAACCATAAATATTTTTCATACGAGTATGAGTGTCTCATTCAAGGAAGATACCATTTAAAAGCCATATCATAGCTTTTGACTAATAGAAAAAAATGTTTATAATTTTTTTTGGTTAAAAATATAATTTTCCAACAAAGGTTTTTTTCCTCGTGCAAGAAATTTTGGGCTATATAGAGGACAAGGAAGCAAATCATAGGATGAAGAAGAGGCAGTGACACTCTTAAGCATGGCTACCCAACAATCTCTGTTAGAGAAGCCCAAAAAACCCGTTTCCAAAACTATCTGCTTATTCCTTTCTGTGATTGCAGTTCTAAGTTCATCAGCCTTCATTGCTTCTTATCTCTTCAACAATTCCTCCCTTCACCATGTCTGTGATCAGGCACTTGATACTGCATCCTGCTTAACACATGTCTCAGAAGTAACCAAAACTCACACATTCACCACAACAGAACACCACAAACTCAATCTTCTCAAATCATTCCTCATGAAATACACCTCCCACATCGAGAAAGTCATGGACACAACCAGTGCCATCAAACTCAGGGTCAACAATCCAAGGGAGGAAGCAGCTTTGAGGGATTGTGCGGAGCTCATGGACTTGTCCTTGGACAGAGTTTGGAGCTCGATGTTAGCCGTAACAAAACAGAGCATTGAGTCGCGACAAGATGCACACACATGGCTAAGTAGCGTGCTAACGAACCATGCAACTTGCTTGGATGGATTAGAGGGTGCGTCTCGGAGTGTTATGGAGGGTGAAGTTGAGGACTTGATATCTAGGGCAAGAACCTCTCTAGCCATTCTTGTCGGCTCTGTTTTGTCTCCAGAGGTTGAAGAGATCATTGATGAACCCTTAAATGGGGAGTTTCCGTCATGGGTGAGCAGCAGGGATCGGAGGCTTTTGGAGAGTGGGGTTGGGGACATCAAGGCCAATGTCGTGGTGGCTCAGGATGGGAGTGGCAAGTTTAAGACTGTGACTGAGGCTGTGGCGTCTGCACCAGACAATGGTAAGACAAGGTACGTTATTTATGTGAAAAAGGGAACATATAAAGAACATGTTGAAATTGGTAAGAAGAAGAAAAACGTCATGCTCGTTGGTGACGGTATGGATGCAACTATAATCACCGGAAGCTTGAACTTCATCGACGGAACAACAACCTTTAACAGCGCCACAGTTGGTATGTGATGACTTCCCCAAAAAAATGATACGATTTCTATAACACTTTCTATTCTATTCTAACCACGTAGTTATACGGGTTTGCAGCTGCTGTGGGTGATGGGTTTATAGGTCAAGACATATGGTTTCAGAACACGGCGGGACCGGAGAAACACCAAGCGGTGGCTCTGCGGGTAGGCGCCGACCAATCCGTGATAAACCGTTGTCGCATAGATGCCTTTCAAGACACTCTCTACGCACACTCCAACAGGCAGTTCTACAGAGACTCTTTCATCACCGGCACCGTTGACTTCATTTTCGGAAACGCCGCCGTCGTCTTCCAGAAGTGCAACTTGGTGGCCCGAAAGCCCATGAGTAACCAAAAAAACATGGTGACGGCTCAAGGAAGAGAAGATCCAAACCAAAACACAGGAACTTCAATTCAACAGTGTAACCTAACACCCAGCTCAGATCTTAAGCCTGTTGTGGGTTCCATCAAAACTTTTCTGGGTCGACCATGGAAGAAGTACTCCAGAACTGTTGTGATGCAGTCCACAATAGAGAACCATATTGATCCAACGGGATGGGCAGAGTGGGATGCTCAGAGTAAGGACTTTTTGCAAACGTTGTATTATGGAGAGTACATGAACAGTGGAGCTGGTGCTGGAACGAGCAAGAGAGTGACTTGGCCTGGTTATCATGTCATCAAAACTGCAGCAGAAGCCAGCAAGTTCACTGTAACACAGCTCATCCAAGGAAATGTTTGGTTGAAGAACACCGGTGTCAACTTCATTGAAGGCCTCTAAATGCTTCTTTCTGTCTCATGTGTGTGTTTTTTCAGAGGAAATTAAATAAAAACATCTTTAATGGCGTTTAGACATTTTAGTTATCATCAAGTTTCCTTCGTCTTTGACAAGGTTTCCACTAACACGGTGTTTGAAAATGTAATAAACTATATTAATGCACCTCAAGTAATTTCTATCAGACTAGCTTGCATTTTGTTTTACTAAAAACTTTGGTATTGTTTCAGAACAAGAAAAATTTTCAATACATACAAATGTACTAATAAAAATGCATAAAGTAATTAAGAAACATTTTATTTAGTATGATATCACTGAAGAGATATATTTTAAGACTGTTTTGCAGGAAATACATTTTGATGTGTGGGTATATAGAAATACGTATATAGTTTAATCTTATAAAGTTATAAAATCTTATAACCAATGATTTCTCAAAGACTCATTATATATATATATATATATATATATATATATATATATATTGACATAATTATTTAATATCTTTTATAAAATATAAATATGCGCGACTAAATTTTAATATATCAATTATATGTTTCCTTATCAATATTTTGACGTTACAATCTATTTAATAATATGCAAAAAATAATTTTTGTAGAAGGTTGGATAAGTATAAGTTGATCAGTACTCACCTATTAAAAAAAATCAAACAGTTGCACACACAAACGGACTTTTCATTAAACACTGGCAATGATGAATAACAAATTTATTGAAAATCTTGTGGGACGAAGCTGGTGCTCAAATCTCAACCAAAACTCAATACATACAATGACGATTGTCTGGTAAAATTTTCAGACCAAAAGACCCAAGAAATAGGACGTAGTAAGACCCACACCGAGAGTGAACAAAATCGGTTTTCCGAAAACAAAATGCCCTGGCTTTTCTTCCCTAAATCTCCTTTTTTTTATTTGTTTATGGACGTGCCTCCTTAGCAGAGTGCAAACAACATATGAAAGTACCAGTGTGAATTTTTTTGGAATTTTTCAACGCAATAAGGACCCAGAATAAAATTGCAGAAAGTAGGGCGAAATTTCATAAATTTTGCTAGATGATAGTCTTGGTTTTTCACAAAATTTCAGAAAAATTGTCACGAAATGATTTTTTCCTGAAATTCCACGTAAGAATCTGGATTAAATTTGGGACAAAATGCGATAAATTTCACGTCAAACGGATGAGTATTCACCTAGGAAACAAATCAAACAGTTTCACACACAATCGAATCTTCCTTTCAAACATGGCAGTGATGAATAAAAAATCTATTGAAAATCTTGTAGGAAGAATCTGGGGCTCAAATCTCAACCAAAACTCAATAAACACAATGAAGAATGTCTGGTAAAATTTTCAGACCAAAAGACCGAATAGGGCGTAGTAAGACCCAAACCAAGATTTAACAAAACCGGTTTTCTGAAAACAAAATGTCCTGGCTTTTCTACCCTATATCTCTTATTTTGTGATTTGTTTATGGATGGGCGTCCTTAGCAGGGTGCAAACAACATATAAAAGTACTTGTGTGAATTTTTTCAGAATTTAACCACGCAATAAGGACTCATAATAAAATTGCAGAAAGTATGGCGAAGTTTCACAAATTTTGCTAGAGGATACCTTGGATTTTCTCAAATTTCAGAAAAATTGTCCCGAAATAATTTTTTCCTGAAATTCCACGTAAGAATATGGACTGAATTTAGGACAAAACGCGACAAATTTGACGTCAAACGGATGAGTATTCACCCAGGAAAAAAAATCAAACAGTTTCACACAAACGAACCTTCATTTCAACCATGGTAGTGATGAATAAAAAATTTATTTAAAATATTGTGCGACGAATCTGGAGCTCAAATCTCAGCCAAAACTCAATACACACAATGACGAATGTCTGGTAAAATATTCAGACCAAAAAACCCAAGGAATACGGCGTAGTAAGACCCAGACCGAGAGTGAACAAAATCAATTTTCCAAAAACAAAATGTCCTGGCTTTTCCTCCCTATATCTCCCTTTTTGTGATTTGTTTATGGACGTGCCTCCTTAGCAGGGTGCAAACAACATATGAAAGTACTAGTGTGATTTTTTCGGAATTTTTCGACGCAATAAGGATACAGAATAAAATTGCAGAAAGTAGGACGAAATTTCACAAATTTGACTAGAGAATAGCCTTAGTTTTTCACAAAATATTAGAAAAATTGTTCCGAATTAATTTTTTCCTAAAATTCCACGTAAGAATCTGGATTGAATTTGGGACAAAACGCGACAAATTTCACGTCAAGCGGATGAGTATTCACCTAAAAAAAAATCAAACAGTTTCACACACAAACGAACCTTCCTTTCAACCATGGTAGTGATGAATAAAAAATTTATTGAAAATATTGTGCGACGAATCTGGGGCTCAAATCACTGCCAAAATTCAATAAACATAATGACGAATGTCTGATAAAATTTTCAGACCAAAAGACCCAAGGAATAGTGCGTAGAAAGACCCAGACCGAGAGTTAACAAAACCGGTTTTCCGGAAAAAAAAAATCCTGGCTTTTCTTCCATATATCTCCCATTTTGTGATTTGTTTATGGACGGGCGTTGATGAGAATCAAATAAAGGAGGCTTTTATTAAGGGAGGAAGAGGACATCCACCCTCACATTTGAAGTTCTTCCTTCTAGTCTTCTCAAAATTAAAAGAAGACATAAAATAAAGTAAGGATC
>Ga0123342_1008322_pt1 | contig 13132 bp, 16 predicted proteins | sample Turbeawhitnodule_FD_89960 | JGI IMG/M metagenome (GOLD analysis project Ga0123342, IMG submission 89960) | Root nodule microbial communities of legume samples collected from Mexico - Turtle bean Mexico white nodule | ecosystem: Host-associated > Plants > Roots > Nodule | place: Mexico: Nepantla...
TATTAATTTTTTTTTAAATAGAATGAATTTTTTTTAATAAAAATATAGAAAAAATATATATATATATATATATATATATATATATATATATATATATATATATATATATATATATATATATATATATATATATATATATCAACTCCACTCAATATGGTTACAAAATATCAATGAGAAATTGACCAACGATTTTAATGTCATACAAAACTTAACAATAAAATAAAGCATACTTCAATCTTTCATCCAAACACAAGAAAAATTATAATATTTTAAATTGTAGTCTTTTTATTCTTATTTTAATAAATCAATTCTAATATGTCATGCATATAATATAAAAGAAATATGGATTTGATAAATTTGTGAACTAAATAAAATAATCCAAAACAAATTAACAAATTAAAAGTATCATCCCGTGAGATTAGTAATCAATCGAACTTGATACTTTTGTGACCCTTAAAAAGAAAAACAACAAAAAGAGAAACATTGACGTATAATGAAATTGATTTTCTTAACAATGCATTACAAGATAAGTTGTGGAGGTCTCATGTAAAAAAAAACTTGACGTATTTGATCAATTTTGCCTTGTAATCCATGATTGTTTTTCCTTCAACACACAAACACGTATTAAATCAGAAACCAAAAAAATAAAGCTTTACGACTAAATAGCTTTTATTTCACTTCAGATTTTTATTATGATTTATAAAAATAGTACAAATATATAATAGTTATTTTCGTGTATTATTATTATTATTTAATATTTTATATTAGTTTTCATAAACTTGAATTGATGTTTATTAAAAAACTAAATTCATTTAATAAGGATTTAATTAGGCTATCTAAGATACTGGTCTGCTGTTAACCTAGTCAAACATTCTTGATTTTCTTGATATAGCCTAACAAGAAGACAAGTTGTCTTTCTTGAAATCTCTCTCTTTCGTGTCTAATGATAGTATTAAAATAATTTCATTGTTTTGCTTTTACGTAATCAAAGTAATCCATATTTTTTTTAATATGAAATTTAATGACCTGAATGGTTTACCTTTATATGAATCATATTTTTATTTAACTTAATCTTTTGTTAAACCAAACTTATATTCAAATTTGTTTTTAAATACACCATTTTAATATAATAAACTGATATTTATCATATTTTCAATCACGAATACTTGAAATATAAGTCATTTTTTTTTCTAAAATTTCAATGAGTTACATGAAATTTTGGAGATGATAAGAGTAAAATAAATATGAATCCTATTTAATGTTTGATATAAAGAAACGGGAGATAACAAGGACAATTGAACTATTGATTCATTACTTAATGCTCTTAAAATATATATTAAATGTTTATATTATCAATTATTGGTACATATAAAAATAACATTGATCTTATTTTTAGTTTTAAACTAAAGCTTGAAATCAATCATACTATTCTTTTTACAAATAAATCTATTGTATAACTGATAATAATGAAAAATGGAAAGTATAATTTATAATTTTTGACATTGTTTTGAATAACTATTTTGTGTTTATAGATCAATATAAAAGAAAACACTTGGTTTAAATTTAAAAACTTCACATATATTTTTTAATGAACTAATATAAAAAAATTAAAGTATTTTTTATTATATAAATGATATGCTATTAGATGATTTAATCCTCTTTTAAAGTTTGTCTATTGCTTTATAAATATTGTAATGATGTTGATGACGAAAGTTGATAGGGAAAACATAATGCTAATGGGATAACGGGTAACAATGTCGACGACAATTATATGCTAATAATGATAATATTAGTGATGGAGAAGTGCCTTCATTGTTTGTAGAATTGTTTGTGATTGGCGGAAGTTTCATGGAGTGAAAACGAAACATGGTTCTCCTAGGAGTTATGGTGATCTTGAAGGTGCATGAAAGGTAGGGATCGAGAGTGGTGAGACCAACTCTCTTTGGTAAGGGGGATTTGTGAAGATCAATAGCCTAACATAAGAGGTTTTCGGGCAAGAAGTGAAATTGGCACAATTTGGCAGCAATTCACTAAGTATATTAATCTTGCAAAACTAAGAGCCAAGACACTCCTTAAATAGCTTGGGAGGCCGGTTTACACAAGGTGAAAATGAGAGGGAAATTCAAAGCTATGCAAGAGTGAGTTGGCGCCTAAAATTCGGCACATGGGAAGTAAGTTCTAGAATCTAACATGTGCAAATAGATCTAGAACTTACGCTCCACCTTGGGCTAGTGTGGGCCAGTCCTAAGTTTAATTAGGAGTTTAGGAAACTCTAATTAAACTTAGGTTAGCATTTTAGGTACCAATTTGCATGTTCAACAAAATTACAAAAGAAATAGTCTATGCTACTTTTAACAAGAAATTAAAAGTTATTCTTCGCTATGAGCTTTGGCATCTTTGAGCATGTATAGATAGGTCTCTCTTCCATCAGTAGCAGTGTTCCAATCCTCTTCAAGCTTTCTAGCCATGACCCTAGTGATTGGCCCAATATGACATGGTGGTGGGCTCTCAGTTGCAGTGGTGCTTGGGCCTCTTCCATCATCCCCTCCCCCTTGAAAAGGAATTTGTCCTCAAATCCAATGTGTCATCTTCTTCATTAGTACCTACAAAAGGAGACAAATCAATGACATTAAAGGTATCATGTACTCCATATTCTGCAGGCAATTCAAGTTTATAAGCATTATTATTGACTCTTTTGAAGACTTGGAAAAGTCCATCACCACAGGGACTAAGTTTAGACTTTCTCTTAATGGGAAACCTATCCTTTCTAAGATGAAGTCAAACTAGGTCTCCTTCCTAAAAAATAATTTCTCTTTTTCCCTTATTGTTGTACTTGACATATTTCTCAGTTTGTTGTTGTATTTGTGCTTTAACCTTCTCATGCATTTTCTTAACAAATTCAGCTTTGGTAGCGCCTTCCTTATGCACAAAAGTTTGTGGATTAGGAAGGGGTAACAGGGCCAAAGGAGTAAGAGGGTTAAAACCATATACAACTTCAAATGGAGAAATATTAGTAGTCTTGTGAACTACTCTATTGTATGCAAATTCAATATGGGGAAGATACTCATCCCAAGATTTGTGGCTACCCCTCATGACCGCCCTAAGCATAGTAGAAAGAGATCTATTGACTACTTCAGTTTGTCCATCCGTTTGAGGATGACATGATGTGGAAAATTGTAGTCGAGTGCCAAGTTTTTCCCAAAGAGTTTTCCAAAAATGGCTTATAAACTTTGAATCTCTATCTGATACTATGCTTCTAGGTAATCCATGAAGTTTCACCACTTCTCTAAAGAAGAGTTTGGAAATATTTTGAGCATCATCCACTTTGTGGCATGGAATAAAATGTGCCATTTTGCTAAAACGATCCACAACCACAAAGATGGAGTCAAAACCTCTTGCAGTCTTAGGGAGTCCTAGAATAAAATCCATGCTAATGTCTTCCCATGGAGCACTTGCAATCGGTAAAGGGGTATAGAGTCCATGAGGCGTTGTTTTAGATTTAGCTTTTAAACATGAGATGCATATAAAACAATGTATTTGGACATCTCGTCTCATGTGTGGCCAAAAGAATTTTCCTTTCAAAAGATTAAGAGTTTTATCAACTCCAAAATGGCCCATGAGACCTCCTTCATGAGATTCCTTTACAAGAAGTTTTCTATGTATGCCTTGAGGTATACAAAGTTTGCCTTCTTTAAAGAGATACCCCTCGGATACATAGAATCCTTCTTCTGCTCTACGTTCACACTTAGCAAAGATAGATACAAAATCTTGATTTTCTTTGTAAAGATCTCTTATGTTGTCAAATCCAAGAATTTGGACTCCAAGTTTTGAAAATAGGACATGTGTCCTTGAGAGAGCATCGACTACTATGTTTGTGCACCCTTCTTGTATTTGATGACATAAGGAAATTGTTCAAGAAATTTCATCCATTTTGCACGACGTTTGTTCAACTTATGTTAACCCTTCAAATATTTCAAAGACTCATGATCACTATGTATGACAAATTCTTTAGAAACTAGACAGTGTTCCCAAGTCTTTAAGGCCCTCACAAATGCATAGAGCTCTTTGTCATAGGTGGGATAGTTAAGGGTGGCTCCATGAAGTTTTTCACTAAAATAAACAATTGGATGCCCTCCTTGTAACAAAACCGCACCTATACCAACTCCCGATGCATCACACTTTAGCTCAAAAGTGTTGGCAAAATTAGGTAAAGCTAGAATGAGTGCATTAGTGAGTTGAGCTTTTAGCCTCTTGAAGGCTTGTTCATGCTTCTCAGTCCAACAACATGGAGTGTCTTTCTTCACTAGCTCATTGAGTGGTGAAGCTAGACTTGAGAAGTTAGGCACAAAACGTCTATAAAAACTTGCCAAACCATGAAAGCTCCTAACATCTCCTACATTTTGTGGTGTTGGCCACCCCATTTTTGTTAAATACAAAACCTAAAAACACTACACTATCAACACAAAAAGTACATTTATCACTATTAGCAAACAAACTATTAATTCTAAGCACTAAGAGAACTTCCCTAAGGTGTCTTAGGTGGTCATATAGGCTTTGACTATAGACTAGGATATCATCAAAATAAACTACTACATATTTACCTATACAATCTCTCAAGAAATGATCCATGAGCCTCATGAAAGTACTAGGTGCATTAGTGAGACCAAGAGTGAGTTGGCGCCTAAAATTCAGCACATGGGAAGTAAGTTCTAGAATCTAACATGTGCAAATAGATCTAGAACTTACGCTCCACCTTGTGCTAGTGTGGGTTTGTCCTAAGTTTAATTAGGAGTTTAGGGAACTCTAATTAAACTTAGGTTAGCATTTTAGGTACCAATTTGCATGTTCAACAAAATTACAAAAGAAATAGTCTATGCTACTTTTAACAAGAAATTAAAATCTATTCTTCGCTAGGAGCTTTGACATCTTTGAGCATGTATAGATAGGTCTCTCTGCCATTAGTAGCAGTATTCCAATCCTCTTCAAGCTTTCTAGCCATGGTCCTAGTGATTGGCCCAATATGACATGGTGGTGGGCTCTCAGTTGTAGTGGTGTTTGGGCCTCTTTCATCAATTAGTGATAATGATAATGACAATAATGAGTTTGATAATAACAAACAATGATATCAATAATGGTGATAACCACGATGGTGTATCATTTGCTAAAATGAAAATAACATTATAATAACAATAACAAAATAATGATAATTGTAACTTTGATGAAAGTGGTAATGAAAGTTTCGACAATAATAGTAAAAACAATGGTATTTACTTTAGTATCAATGGTTTAGTAGTAATACTAACATAATGATTATTGTAATAAAGATACTAATGATAATTGAAACAATGAGGATAATAGTGACGATAAAAAATGACAATAATAACAACAACAAAAAATGACAAAAGTACTAAAAATAACAATAATATTAATGAAAATAAATGCCAATAATAATAATGTAGTTAATATTCTTTCGTTCTATTCTATACTTCAACTTTCCTTACAATAAGAATACACTACGTACTAACAAAATGTAACAAAATATTCAAGAAATGAAATATTATACATTTTTTAGTGCACCGATAATTAATTATATCAAAATAAAAATATTACTCATATATATATATATACGATATTATCACATTAATGTTTAAAATTAAGAACATAACTAATAAAATTTTAAAGATATAAATGATAAATAAGTTTGGAACTCTACAGTTATTACCCTTTACACTTTTGAAAACATATTTGATAGTTTTGACTTAAAAAAAAACAATACTACAAATAGTCCATGTTTAGACTGTTTCCTTTTCAAAATTTTGTACCAGACCAATATCGCTACTCCTAGAAATTGCAACGAGTTGGTGTTTTTGATTTATCCAGAAGAAAGAAATGTTTTAACAAATTTGTTATTAACCATCATTGTAGAACTATTCTGTTTGCTTAAGTTGAACAACAACTCAAAAAACAATTGCATTCACATTTACATTATTAGAAGACTTAAGATTTTGAAGGCTTGATTTGTTGGTAGGTTACAAACGTTTAGAAGAGTCCCTTTACCATAGAAAGAGTGGTGATAAGTTAGAATTGTTGCTTTTCTACAACTTCTAATAATCTTATAAGCTAACAATTCTTCTTATTGTCCTTTCTGTTTATCTTCAACTTTTATCCAATAAAAGACTTTATCGATGACGACCCCTTGCCGAATAAGACAACACATCCCAAGAATCCCACACTCTTTCAACCCTTTTCTTTGCACTTTATTACTAATTAATATTTATTAAAAACGATCAATTTATTAAATATACATAAATTAGATAATCTTCCAAAGCTTGATTTATTCAATGAAATCATTTTCAGGAAATGATATTTGAATACTATTAAATTAAAAAAAACAAACAAAAACTTTGATAACACATGTTGATAGAAGTAATTCTCACTCTCACCAGTTGCACGTTATGATTAAGAATCACATAACGTTATCATATCATTCCATTTGGCACTAAATTTCGGAACGGCGCAATAAAATATATAGTGTTGAAAATGTAATTAAGAATAAATAAATATATAAAATATAAACACTAAGATTATAAATTAAATAATTAAAAAATAATAAACCTAGCCATCATTAATAACTTGATTATTTAGTTAATATTTTTAAAAACGGGTTTCCCACTTCAAGTGTGGCTAGAGCAAACGTTATATGTGTCGGAAAGAAGAGAATGTGATAAAGAACCTCTTTTTCTCTCTCTCTTTGTTTTGGTACGGTTTGGTTGTGCCCACTGTCCTGTTTCGGTTTCCGTTCCCTTCTGAGAGCAGAAGAATCAAATCAATTCTTCACCGTTCGTTCATTCAATTCATTTTCTTCCGTTTTTCCTGTTTTTTTCTTCTGAAAATAAAAATAATATTTTTGATTTAAACGTAGAACCCCACCCTCAGATTTCATCCCCAGAATCTTGATCCCTTTATCCAGAAGCGTGCTTGTTGGTTTTTTTCCCATTGGGTTGTTGCTGTTGTTGGTGTTCACTCTTCGTGGAAAAGAAATGGCGTCGAGTATAGGGATGATGGATAGTGCATACTTTGTCGGCAGAAATGAGATTCTCACTTGGATCAACAATCGCCTTCAACTTAACCTCTCTCGCATTGAGGAGGTAATCCTCTTGGTTCTTGTACTTGCCAACATTGAAAAATAAATAGAAAAAGAATGATTTTTTGGTTGATACAGAAATGTGGTTTCTTTATTTCATTTGTTTATGTTATTGGGCTTGTATTTCATGTCATTGTCTGAATGCCGGTTGTTTTTTTTTTTTTTTTGAAATTTTAATCTTGTGGGGTTATTGATACTTTCTTTGCATTTTATTTTTCTCTACCAAAAAAACTTGTAATACATTTTGTTTTATTTCTCTCTTTTTTTCGTTTCTTTCCTCATTCATACATATTGGCATTTTCGATTCCTCGTCTTATTTCGGGTGATTGCTATCTCATTGTGCGTTTTTAATGATGGTGAGGTATTAGGGTTCTTGAAAGAATTAGAATCTGGTTTTGATGTGGTTTTGCTTTTGAATAACTTGCTAGAAATGCTGCGGCTGGAGTTTCTTTGATGGTTTTGCTAAATGTGGTTGAATAAAAAATTCTGAGGATTATGCTGGAATCTGGAAATTTTGTTTTAACCAGTTGATTTGTGTTCATCCAGCTGTTGTTTGATCTGTTCGTTGGATTTTTGTCTTTTCATTGTGGGTTTTGAAAGAAAATATTTATCGGTCGAGTGTTTCTATAGTTTTGATGATTATTATTTGATATACGATCCTTTATCCTTTTTGAAAAAAAAGTAGTCAAATTTTTTTCTCATGTTACCAAATTTTTTTCCAATGCTATACTTGTGTATAGTATGCACACTTGGTGTTAGTGTCAAAAATATTTGGACAGTCAAGGATGTTTATAATTAAGTTTGCTAATTCGTTATTGTTAATGCTGTGGTAAAGTGTGAAAATCCCATGGAGTGGAACTAAAATTGATTTTGCACCGAGCTTGTGTGGTTTGTTTTCCCTCCCCTCACTTTTTCTCCTAAAGAACAAATTTGGGGAAATAATTCTCTTTCAAATTTGCTGATGTTCACAATAGTTAATGACAGTAAAGATTATTAGCTAATGCTAAAGTTAATTAAGCTTATTATCTATGATGAGCGTCTGTTAGTTTTTTGTTCATTCCTGCTTATTCCTTATGCTTATTGCCAGGCTGCATCTGGTGCTGTGCAATGCCAGATGATGGACATGACATATCCAGGGGTTGTTCCAATGCACAAGGTGGCCATATGACTTTGTTCTAACTTCTTTTATGCTCTTCTGTTATTGTGAAGATTAGTTTTTAAAACTTGTGAGTTTGTTGTTCTAGGTGAATTTTGATGCAAAGACAGAGTATGATATGATTCAGAATTACAAAGTTCTGCAGGATGTGTTCAACAAGCTGAAAATTGAGAAGGTATCTTTAAGATTTTAAACTTTCAAAGGAATGATTCATCATTGGTAAAATATTTATCATATGGGTTAATAGTGTGTTTATCAAGACCTAAAAGTTCTAATGAGGAGTAAATATAATGGTTTGATTCCAGATCTGTGAGAGTGAGATTATTATTTTTTTTTCCTCTTACCTTTCTGTTCCCGACTGCAATTATTGTTGGTATTACTACTATGCTTTGTTGTGCATTCAGAGTTCATTTCTCAGTTTACTCACTTTCTTGGGCTATGCAATCCCAGTTTCATTGGTTGCATGAGTTCAATGCCAGGGTGTGAATCTCCATCTTGATTTTACAGTCAATACATTTCAGATTATAACCTGAGATTGAAAACTTGTATACTTTGACACAATTAATAGTAGATGCCTATATTGGGCTAACTTGACTACCATGTGGCAGCATATTGAAGTTGGAAGGCTTGTTAAAGGCCGACCTTTGGACAACTTGGAGTTCCTTCAATGGCTAAAACGTTACTGTGATTCTGTAAATGGAGGCATTATGAATGAGTATGCTTTCTGAGTTCTTTACAATATTTTAATAGTTTTGATCACCTCAGTTTCTATTTTTCTTGTAGAAATGCATAAATCTATCATTTTTTGTGATACATATGGAGTTTAAATACAATAGTGTTGACAAATAAATAAAGTGTCATGTATAATAATTTAAAAAATATTAAATTAATAAAAGTTAAAAATTCTATATTTTATTAGTTTCTCAAAAGAATGTTGTCTGTGAATACTCTTGAAGGCTTATACATGTGGCGAGTTCATTATGCTATCGAAATAGAATAAAAAATATTGAGGAACATGAGAAAGTTATTCCCGAAACACAAAATGACTCTGCAATCGTGTTTTTTATTTATTAGTGTGTGATTGTGTTGTTTTATAGATGTTATTGAAAGAGGGCCACCATTTACTTTTTCTGGGTGACTATGACTCATCTGTAACATTAAGATAATCCTATGACAAACCTGATCTCATGGTACTACATATGAAGTCTGGCATACAGTTAGCTAGACACTTGCTATGCTAGTACATGACCACAATGTCCCAAGTAGAATGAGATGTTCAGACTTAATTAAAAAGAAGTTGAAAGATTTTCTGGGACCATATATCTTTTGTATTATAAGGATGGGCAGCCATGGTTGTTGGTGTTCTTAAATTCCACAGGTGTACTCTTAAAGGGGAATTCCATTCTGATGATATTATAGGATGTAAGTATTATACATTTCGAAATGCAAAGTTCAATGTGTAGAGAGAAACTGAAAAGGGTTTGAAATTTTGTTTTTGACTTAGGTTTTACATTTAATTATTTAAAATTAGTATGTTTATTCTTTATTCCTTTTTACTTATTTAATCTTGTTGCTGTATTTTGCGATTCACTGCTGGTCTATTCTAGAATAGGTTTCAGTTTCATTTAAACTCACATTCTTACTGATATTTGGATATGAAATACTAAGCTGTTCTGGCTATGCATATATGTTCTGGTCAGTATAATTTATCAAATGCTTTCCACTTTTCTTGTAGGAACTATAATCCTGTTGAGCGTAGGGGTAGTAAGGGTGGAAACCGGAATGTCAAGGGTATAAAGAGCTCAAAATCACTGCAAACAAATACTATGAATCATTCTGGTTCAGGCGACTCACTCAGTACGAACAGAACCTTTGGCTTGCTTATGGGTGTCTTTGAGTTTGAATTTAAATTGTTTTGTAGTTTTTTCATAGTGTTTTTTCTGCATTACAATTTTAACTCTTCATCCTTTTCTGTTTCCCCTTTTGGGTTTATGAACTTTTGATTGTAGGGTCCAAGCAATTGAGGTCAAGTGGAGGAGCAGACGGGGCTAATGCTTCAGCTGATATTCAGGCTTTGTCCAAGCAGGTATATATGACTATGAAGATTAGGTTCACAATGTTTTCTGTTCGCATGATATGTGATGGTTGTAGAAATGACATGCAAGATAAACCTCTAAGCATTAAGGCATAGTTTGAACTTATTATAGAATTCTATATTGAAGAAATTGGTACATGTACATAGAATTTAGACATTGTTGATTTCCTAATGGTTGCACCTGATATCATGCAATATACGCTTGCTGAGACTTCACCTGACACTCTATTAGGTCTTGTGTTGGTATTGCTGTTGAAAGTTTGTTACATAATAATTTAATGAAAAATGATTTAGCTTCAGTGTTTTTCATTGTTCATTATGTTTTCTACTTTCTGTTTCCCAGGTTTCTGATCTCAAACTGTCAGTGGATCACTTGGAAAAAGAAAGAGACTTTTACTTTGCAAAACTAAGGGATATAGAAATTCTTTGTCAGGCTTCAGAACTGGAGGAGGATCCTGTAAGAATTCTAATGAAGGCTTTCATTGTAGTGTAGTTATTTTTATTCACAATGGATTTGAAAGGTCTATTACTTTCCAGTGTGCTTGTGTCCAGCTCTAACTATGTTGAGCTTCAATATCAAATATCATATGATATTCTCTCAATCTATTCAAGGATTTTCTTGTCTAAATTTCTTAACATCATTTATGACTGGAAATAGTTTGGGCATTATAAATATTGGTTTGTGATAGCGGGAGGGGGTGTGGTTGAGATTCTGGATTCTCAGACCTACAAGAGGTTTGCCTTAGTCTTTTTGCAGGGTATGTGGAAGGATATCCAGTTTCTCACTGAGCAAGGTGATATTTGCGAACACCTCAAGTATCAAATCAAACTTGAGCACCTGCTAGTGTTGTGCTATTTGATCTGCTAACAATCAGCCACTCAAGGTTGAAGTGATATTACTGAAAGGGAAGGATGATGTTCTGATTGTTATATATGTTGTCTTAAGTCAATTTTTCAAACAATCTATTGGACCAGCAAGAAATCTGGTTCAGTAGTTAGAAATCTGTTATATAGATTTAAAGAAGCTTTTTGTTTGGTGTAGTTAGTCTGGATTGTAAGGAGATGGACCAAAACATCTCTAACTGTTCTGGAGAATTGTGCTGCATTTTATTTTTCTCTTTTTCATTCTCAACTTTTCTATATATGTAGTCAAATAAAAGGATTCTTTGCAGGGTTTGGAGCCTGCACTGCAATCCTCTGCCCTACCTTTACCCTATGCTGTTTATATTTGTTTGTTTGTTTTGGTATGATTCAGCTGCATAGTGTTGGAAACAAATTACTGCCCTTTATATAACAATCTATTCCTAAATCAATAGTAAATTGGGCATTTATACAAAAGTCAATTCCTTTATTACATTTTATTTACGCAGATGTCTCAGGCAATTAAGAAGATATTGTATGCGGCTGATGCAAAAGGATCAGCATTAGATGAAGCTCAGGAATACCTTAATGAAGTCATCAATGGTGTTGAAGGTGAAGGTGAAGTTGAAGGTGAAGTTGAAGTTGAAGCAGAAACTGAAACCTGATAACTACTCTTACAAAATGATCCTGGCTGGTATGCACAAGATATTTGTCAGGTCCCTGGTAAAACAAGCGTTAGTGCCATCTGTGATGACTAAGACTGGTTATCCTTCTCCATGCCATGGCCATGAAGTGCCATAATGACATAGCTGTAGTTTTATGGATCTTTTGTTTCTTATTGTAAGCCTGGATGGATAATCAAATATTCTGGTTATGTTTCCCATAAATAAATAATCTCATTGTCCTTGATATCAGTTTTAAAAGAATTTCTCCAATGAACTTTTTTTTAAATGGATTCAACCTCTGCAGTATGTATGAAATTTGCTATGTTTTATGTATTTTACAATCTATAAGTATGAATGAAATGAATTCCTTTTACTTTTAAAAGGGTGCAAGAAATGTTATATTTTGTTTTGCCACTTGAGATTTTTCAAGAAATTGATCATGATGATGTTAATACTACTAATCAAATTCCAATATCATTTGAAATTCCAAGTAGAAAACTCTATACTGTATTTGAGAATTTATTTATATTATCCAATGTTATAGGATTTTATGCACATATGAATTAATGGTTAAGGTATTGAAGTTTGGTGTGATCTTAATGTAAAGCATTGTCCAATCATTTAATTGTGATAATATTAATTATATGGTTAGTTTTTTCTATTTAGGACAAGAATTTAAACCTTTTTTTTCAAAAGTTGTAAACTATTTAGTCAAAAGATTAACCAAAACAGAACAACTCTCATGAATTAGTCTTAGGTACACGTGACAGATATCAAAAAGATGAATTAGTTTAGGTAAAGTTTAACATTTTATTTTTTATTTCTCTTCTCCTTAAAAAAAATTATTCAAGTCAAATAGAATTTTACGGAAATGTACTTTACTTTTTAAAAAAAAAAAATTGAGAGATTCAACCTCCTTTCCAAGGGGTAAATTCCCTATCTAGCATCATTTACACTTTTATTTCCCTAACTAGCACCCTTTTGTTTTTATTTCCCACCCTTTTGTTTTTATTTTTCTATCTAGCACCCTTTTATTTTTTATTTCCCTATCTAGCACCATTTCAAAAATAAATAAATAAATAATAATTTTTTTTATAATTTTAATTTTGAATGCATTAAAAAATAAGTATTTTTAATGTTTAAAATAGTTAGAAATATAATTAATGAATAAAGAAATGAGTTTTTACAAAATAAAAATAAAAAAGTAATAA
>Ga0123342_1008323_pt1 | contig 13132 bp, 3 predicted proteins | sample Turbeawhitnodule_FD_89960 | JGI IMG/M metagenome (GOLD analysis project Ga0123342, IMG submission 89960) | Root nodule microbial communities of legume samples collected from Mexico - Turtle bean Mexico white nodule | ecosystem: Host-associated > Plants > Roots > Nodule | place: Mexico: Nepantla...
ACATGCATACACTTAGATTGAGATAGACCTACAAGTTCAAAATTTGACTCAGAGAAGGGTAAAAATTGAACTTACTCTATCAGAGATTCTGATCGGGCAATCTTATAAGATTCACTGCCAGGAGTCCAATGGCAGACTCCGATCACCAAACTGATAAGCAAGGAGATCATAATCTTAGAGAGAAGAGAGAGAAAATGAAAAAGATGAACAAAACTGAACTTATTCTATAAGAGATTCTGATCGGGCAGTCTTGTAGTCTTCGCTGCCAGGAGTCCAATGGCAGACTCTGATCGCTAAACTGATAAGCGAGGAGATCAGAATCTTAGAGGGAAGGGAGAGAAAGGAAAAGGGAAACTTTTAGAGAGATGGTGGTTCTTTTAAATTGAAACCTGAATAACTGAATTTTCTATTTATATGTCATTTTCATTTTAATAATAAAATATTCATGTATCATTTAAAATATACCACTTCTACACTAAGGTTATTTTCTAGACGCTTACAAATTGTATAATGTGAAAAACGTAAAATAAATTTTTTTATATTTATAAGATGGCAAAGGAAATTATGGAGTTAGAGGAAGAAATACTCAAGAATATGTCTTGATAAAGGGTTTGACATAATAGAGTCCACCAATGTCAAGTGTAGACTAAGAGATTGATGAGGTGGTCTGCAGAAAAGGACTTAATGCTACAATATATTTTGTTAAATGGTGCATTCAGCCGAATAATTTTATGTTTAAGTTTTTCTTGCTAGGTGTCAAAATAGAAATCTTTACTGTAAAGTTACCAATTTTCTCTGGAATTCTTAGGAAAAATTGGTATTGTTTGTTTTGAAGGTTGGAGTTCTATCACAGTTTTATTCTTAAAGGATATTTCAGTGGGATGGAGGAGGAGGGAGTATTTAAAGTGTCCTTTAACCTCGACTCCTAAACGATGTGAGACTATATTGGTTACCGGAACAAGTCCTCAGTCAATGTGGGACGAGTTATCTGTCAAACTTGAGGTCGGAATAGGGTTGGTTTTTTGGTTCATATCGATGGTGATAATTGGAACAAAGATGGGAGAAAGGAGATGTTTTTACGAAACACAGGGAAATTTTCTGTACCTTTTTAAGTATAAATTGATGGATTATTTTTCTTATTTTACATGTTTGCATTTTTTTAAATGATTTAATTAACTGTAAGTTTCTTATTGACTTTGTGTGTAAGATTGAGGTGTTCAGTTTGTGCCTAGATTTCCCTCAATGAAATGGATTAACCCACTGAATCAGGTTTGTTTTTATGAAAATTCAAACAAAGAGTTGAAGGACAAAAATAGAATTTTTTTTATTTGATAGCTTTTGCAAATGAAAGAAACAAAATGACTGATTATTATAAACTTAATATCTGAATTATTTCACCTTTCCAAACACTATGTAATTCACTTAATTTAAAAAAGTAAATATGATCCTATGGTAGTTCCTCAAAATATTTTGAGGGGAAAAAAGTTAACCTTGAAAAATGTCTTCTTACTTTTTTTCTTCTTCAAAGCTTCACTATATTCTTTAACTTGTGACTTGCTTTCTTCCACACTTCTAGTATATTCATGAAAGATTTTCATTTACTTTACTTTTGGATCGAAAACAAATCAGGATCAACTCGTCAACGTTTCAAATGATCATCCAAACTATTCAGAGATTTCAAATTCTATAAACAGAAGCATTTCAATAGATTAAGTAACTACACAAAAATGACTGCACAAGTCACGAATTTTATTGGAGAAAATAATTTATACATTGGTTGTGTAAAGCAATTTTACACAGTCATTTCATTGCACACTTCTTTATTTTAATATATCCTGAATCACACTTAACTTCTGCTGCAAAAAACCTTTGTGTTTGAAGTAACTTTGTGAAGCACATGAACATTAAGGACCTGCAGTGCATAAATGTAACTGAAGTTATTAAGTTTGTGTGACTATATTTGAAAATAACTTTGACTCAATTTAAAATTGTAATGCTTTTCACGTACCACAGTGGCAGTTTCCTACATTTCAGTAATGGAGTTTATCTTTTGGATCACATGGTCACAAATTCGGTGCAACAATTTAAAATAAGCATGTCTGCATTTTCTGCTGATTAAAACGGTGCGCAATAGTCCCCAAAATCCTGCAGCAAATCCTATTCCCAGTCCCATGTAGAACCATGAATTCACCTGACATTTGTCATCATCACTACCTTCTCCTTCCATAGATTTTATATTGTTGGATTTTTCATCTGGGAGACATCTCTTAGTAAGTGGAGGTCCACATAGGTTAGGATTGTGGATATAACTAAGATTTGTAGAACCAAGTTGAGTCCCTGATGGGATTTTGCCCATGAAATTGTTGAATGATAGATTCAAGATTGCAAGAAAATGCAAAGCAGACATGGACTGAGGAATTTCTCCGGAGAAATTATTTGATGAAAGATCAATGGACTCCAATTGTTCCAAGTTGCCAATCTCATCTGGTATAGTTCCAATCAATTGATTATGGGACAAATTCAAGGACTGTAATCCAGTGAGCATATATATCTCCAGAGGCACACTTCCAGAAAAGTTGTTGCTTGAGAGATCAATGGAATTCATCACATTAATGTATGATAACTCGTTTCCCTTTATAAGCATTGGAATGCTACAAATAATGTACACTGATAAACCCGGATAATTAAGGGTAAAGTGGCACTTACGAGTTACAAAAGAACTAGAAAGCATGGCTTTGATGTTGTGTAAACAATTGGGTATTGGTCCTGATAATTTATTACTCGCCAAATTTATCATCATTAAAGAATCAAGTTGACATAGTTGCGTGGGAATATTGCCACTGAATTGATTGGATCTCAATTCAAGGCCTTCAACATTTTGCCCCAACCAACTTGGTATTACCCCAGAAAGATTATTGCGGCATAGATCAAGTATCCGAAGATTCTTGCACTTTCTTAGTGAAAAGGGCACCTTTCCGAAGAACTTGTTACTTTTCAGATACAGAAAACGAAGGTTAGACAAGGAACCCATTGAGTGAGGAATCTTGCCTGTGAGGTTGTTGAATCTTAGATTCAAAAGAACCAATGATTTCCAATTATTCCAACAATCTGTGAGTCCTCCTGATAAATTATTATAACTCATGTCCAAGTACACTAAATTGCTTTTATGTCTCATATTGTGACACAAAAGAGGAGAAATGGATCTTGACAGTGAGTTATTACGTAAGTGTAAGACAACCACTTCTGGTGATATATGCGGCATGCCACCTCTTAAATTATTGGCCCCTAACCAAACCACTTTTGAACTTAGAAACACCTTTGACATGTCCCCATTGATCGTGTTGTTTTCCAAAGAGATAGATTCAAGACGATTAGCGAAGTTCCAGAACATGTCAAGAGGTTCAAATGAAGCAGTTGAGTGTCTTATGGTTAGATATTTTAGAGAGATTTGTGTGAATAGCCATGCAGGAAGTTTGTCTCTCAAATAACCCAATTCAATATTTAGAAGTTGAAAAGGAGGGACCCACTTAGGATCAAAGTCAAAGATCAAGGCTGGTGAACTCAGTGAAAAGTTCTTTAAATTTCTTAAAGAACGCAAATTTCTTTCAGACACAATTCCAGTTAAGGGATTGTCTGAAACTCTAAGGGTTTCCAATTTGTAGAGTTGTCCTAGCTCCACAGGAAGATTTCCATTCAAATCATTTGAATCGAGTATTAATTTAATCAATGATGGTGAATTTCCTAAACTTGCAGGGATTGGACCAGAAAAAGAATTATGAGAAAGATCAAGCTCTTGTAGTTGTTCAAGCTGCCCTAGCCAACTTGGAATGGGTCCTTTGAGAAAATTATCATACAAAACCAAGGACTTGAGACTTCTGAGATATGGTAGTGTTTTGGGTAGTTGGCTATGTATCTTATTTTGACTAAGGTCAATACGAGAGATTTCACAACTAAGATTGAATAACCAAGTAGGCAACTCTGATATAAAAAGGTTCTCAGCAAGATTTAGAACTTGAAGTGAAGTGAAATTGGCATGTTGAAGAAATGGATAGAGGTTTTCAAGTTTACAACTCTTGAAGTGTAACTCCAAAAGTGAAGGGAGCATGGTCACTGATTGAAGCCAGTCAATGTCCTGATGAAGATGAACACCACCAAGGTTAAGATATTGCAATGAGGTAAGATGGGAAATCCAATCGAGATTACTGACAAAAAGATCATAATTTTGTGATAAATCTAGATACTGGAGATTGGTGTAGTTTCCACACAGACCAGAAAGGTTACCTCTTGACAAGTCATCACATTTCTGACTATATTGCATGGACTTGAAGTTATTGTTGCTCAAATTCAAGTAACTCAAAGATTCAAGTTCCAACAAAGACAAGCTGAACGCTCCTGTTAGGCAGTGTGATTTGTCCTCCTTATCTCCAAAATCAACAACTTTAGGGTGATTTGTGTGACAGGGGAGATCAAGATTTGTAACTTTGCCAGAGATATTATCACATTTGACTCCAGTCCATTGACAACAATCTGAGTTTGAGATCCATGAGGAGAACACTCCTGAAGGATCTGTGAGTCCTTGTTTGAAGAGCAGGAGTGTGTCCATATCTTTCTTGTTGCAATGAATCTTGGAATTGGACATGACAGAAGCAGACATGATTGTAAATAGTGAACAAAGTATAAGGAATCTAAGTTTAACAAAGACATAGGCATCCATTATTACAAAAGATGTGTGTTGGTGATGGGAAGGAACACAATCCACTACAAGTATTTATAAGACATATGAAGGTTTTTATGTCATTTTCTATTTTGGGTTGCTTTTACGATGTTGGTAGTACTAGTGTGAACGTGACACTTTTTTTTTTAACTATCTTGAAGTAAAGTTGTTAAACTAACGTCGATGTGGGTAGTGTGAACGTGACACATTTTTTTTATAATTTTCTTAAAAGTAAAGTTGTTAAACTAACTAAAATCGTGATACATTACACAATTTCATTTTATACTTTACTGTAGAAGTTTTCTCTGTCATACTATTTTGAAAAATACCCATTTTAATAATAAAAGAAAGAAACTGACTCATTCTAATAAAAAATAGCATATGAGATGGGATTCAAAGAATAATTACTCATTCTAGTTCTTTATTTCATTTCAACTTTCATTTTGTATTGAAAAGAAAAAATAATTATCTTAATCTAAATTAGATTAATAACATTTATGTTTATTTTTTATTTATGTGTTGGGGGTTTTACTTGGAGACTTGAGGACTAATGAAAAAACTTTTAAGACTAATTTGTGTAGTTTTGCTTTATTGTGAGTATATTTAGTCCAAAAACTTAAAAACCAAGATATTGTATTCTTAATTTGGTTCGGTTTTAATTATGCATGCTTAAAATAAAATCAATTGTGAAAGCATTACAAATTTATATTATTGTTTTTATATTTATATTTTAAAAAATTTAGTTGCATCAAGTCATTATTTTTTATCAATATTATATTAAAAGGAAATAAGAGATTGCAACCTATATACAAATATAATAATAGACCATAGAAAAGACATTTTTTCCAATTTATTGACCATGATTTAAATTCAATAAAGAACAAACATAAATTCATATTTGAGTATCTGCTTTTTAAAATGATATTGGTCTTATTTTTAAGTAACTAAAAATATAAAAGAGAAGTCCACACTTTTTTTAAGCAAGGTATCAAATCAGTATGTGATCATCGCCCTTTAGATGCCCATATACTCTCTATTTATCTTATTTTTATGTTAATTTAAATATTAATTAGATATTTTTTTTGTAAAAAAAATATAAGAATATATAATAATATAAGAATTTCATATTAAATGACTCACATTTCTTCGTTGATATAAAATTTCAAAAATAAATTCTAGTCATATAAATATTAAAATAGAATATTTAATCAGAATTAGATAAATATTAATTAATTATATAAAAGAGTAACACCTAATTGAAATTAAAATTTTATAATAACTATAGTTTATATTATTTGCAAAACTTGAGAAGGAAAATATTCTGAGAATATAAGTGAATTGGACATATTAAATGAGTCAACAAGTTAAGATAAAAAATAAAATATATATAAAAAAATATTCTTCAAATTAAACGAAAACAAAAAATTAAATAAAATAATAAAAGAGTATATAAATATAATTGCTAATAACATGATTTGTTTCCTATTCCACCTTATTTATTAAGAATTATTAAGAAGTTTACTTAAAGCTTAACATAATATTATAAAATCACCTTATAAAATAAGATAGGTTTAAAATTTACACCTCTTCTTCGTAATCCCGTCCACAATACAATAGTTTGAACTTAGTTTTTCATTTATTTATTTATTATGTAGCAGGACTTTAAGTACCTCTCTTCGCGTAAATGATAAATTATTGACTTAAAAGCAATAATAAAAATAAACTACAAAAGATGGAATATGTTTAGTTGGTGGCGAAATCAACGGAAAGAGAGCATAATAATGTAAACATGTTCTACTTAGCCAAAAATAAAATACAAATTTTAAATTTGGTCACATCAAAAAAATATTAAAGAAACAATGACATTATATAAATCTTAAGAACAATAAAAAATTAGTATTTATAATTAGCTGATAAATGAAAATAATATATATATATATATATTTACCATAGACCTATAACTTTCAATTTTTATAAATATATACCACTACAAGAAAATCATTAAATAGAAACTAATTTTAGATACATAAAAATAATTAGTTGTTATATTGACTAAATTAGAGACTAAATTTAGTTTTTATTATTGTTAAATAGTTTCTAAATTACTATTCAATTAGTTAGGTTTTAACTACCAATTGTTTAAATTCTAAATATAGTAGAAAAAACATTGTAGCTAATTAGATATCAATTTAGTTGTTATATTGACTAAATTAGATAGTAAATTTGGTTTATATTATTGTTAAATAGTTTTCAAATTGGTATTTAATTAGCTACCAATTATTTAGATTTTATATATAGTAGCAAAAACTTTGTAGCTAATTAGATACCAATTTAGAAACTAATTTAGAATTATTTTTTTTTAGTTTCTAAAATGATTTCTAATTTAGTCAATATAACAAAAAATTATTTATGGTCTCTAAAATTGATTTCTATTTAATGGTGTATTTTGAAATAAATTATAAGTTTTTATATATTTTTCAAATAATATTCTTCAAATAATTTATCGTGTATCAAGATATTTTTTTAACTCATTCTCAATCCTAAATATTTTTATTAAGTGATATGAGATAATATAAATAAATATCTACTACTTTGAAATTTTTATATTATAAAAAAATAGATTGGATGTTTTGCAAATTATTCTCAAGTGATTAGCAATATGTTATTTTCAGATACAATGGATATTGTGACATTTATCTATTCTTTACGATGTTCTCATGAAGTGTTTTTTGTTTTTCTTTTCAACATAAAATATCAAAACCTAATCAAACAAACTCTTATTTTTAAAAATAATTAATTTTTAATTTGGATGAATAACTTTTTTAAGAAAATTCTATAAAAAAATATTTTTTTTTTAATTTTTTAATTTTATAAAAGAACATATTTTATTAAGAAAGATGCAATAATAGAAGACATCCTAATTTTAAAATATTAAAGCAAAATAGTTTTGGCACATAGATATATGATAAGCACTATTGCAGGTAGAATATGTCAGCTTTAGGTTTTAATACGATAATAGAAAAAATCCAACATAATTTTCGTAGAAAGTATATATCTCCAAATTGCAAAGTCTTGGGAATAGAATTGGAAAGTAAAGATGGGAAAAACTTTTTTTTTTCTGCATAAGAAAGAGTCTTTAGTTATAAATGACCATTTGATTATGACATTAAAGATAGATATTTTGGGTTATATTTGAATTTCAAAGCCAATCTATATTATGTATGACAAAGCTTAGAAGAGTGTGGAAAATTGGTGACATCAACTATTTCTTCCTCGATAACACTGTTGATGAAAGTAGGAATTGGTTATTTGATACAGATTTTTTAAAAAAACTTTTGGCAGTATTAAAAGCGTTTTAGTAGGTTTAGCTTGACTTCGTTATTGCTTATATAATTCTTAATTTGTCTTGTATATTGTTATCAAACTTTTTCTCCAAGTAATTATTCTATGGAGGAGTTAAACGATGATGTAAGTTATTTTTATTGACAAAAAAGTATATTAATATAGAAGAATTTGAAGTGCTCTAACTTATATATAGATTATGCAAAGAAGAAGATTAAAACAAAATATCAAGAACGAAAAAGTTATGTTCAAAGTCAACCAGATTAATATATTACTTCCAAATATATAGGTCTTCATATAATCTCAACATTTTTTTAATCTCATCCTAACGAATAATTTACTAATTCCATACTTATCACATGTCATACTATTTTGCAAATATTTGGCACCTTAGGTTGTTTTGATATATAGCAGGTATTAGATGATTAAGATTACCATCCAAGTACCACTTCACATTATGGGCCTCTACTTGAATTCGATTAAGTTTTTAAGGTTTTTTTCTATCAGTACTTCTGAATAGGTGAAAGGTATTGTATTCTTGTACAATTTAAGATAAAAGCAAAGGGATCCAAAATATTATCCTAAATCCTGCGACACCTCTCAAATTTCTTTTATAAAAGTTCACTTTTAGTCCTAAGACTAATTCAAAGCATCGTAGGATACATTTCAGAGTTAAATATTATGAATTTTATCCTTGCATATGAATAAAATATAATTTGCAAATTGCATAATATTTATTTCAATATCTTTTCTCCCAATTTTGATTCCAAGTAGGTTGTTTTAGTTTTTCTTATTACTCATACAAATTTCTCAACCACAATGAGGAAGAGATTGTTGACTCTTTCGCCAAGTGTAACGAGTCAGATGTAATATTTTTCCTTAAAAAACGGATGTCGAACCCATAAGGAACAATTTTATTAAGATTTTACTTTGTAATATTTATTAAATATTGTAATATGTAAAATACTTTGATAAAAGATATATTGAAATTATTTGAAAAAAATTTGATTGTAAAATTAAATAAAAACAAAGTAAATAATTATAAGAATTCACTTAATAAATTGGAATTGAAGTTAATATTTTTCACTCATCTATATTTTGGATACATAAAAATATACAATATTTTGAATTAAGTGATATTGATGCAACATAAAGATTCATTCACATTGATTCCTCAATTATAAAATTATTAAGATCGTCTCCTAAATACTTATTCCTCAGTTGTTTAGCCTATTCATTAGCATTAAGAAAAGATGTTATAAAGCATTTGATATATCAAAACATATTCCTAGCATCAAAATTTATCAAGTATTTTCATTTAGGTTAGATTCTCATAAATACTTTCCAGTCATATCCAAGGATCTAATTCAAGAATACAATCAAGTTTTATGCATAAAATGAAAATACCAATATCAAATAGGAACAAAAAAATCATATATAGATATTACCAAAAATACATAAGAGTTTGAAAGAATTACATTCAATCCCAAAGGAAAGAAATTAGTCACCCACGATAACCATTACATGCTCCAAAAGATGATAGAAATCAAGAGTAGAGAGTTTAAAGTCTTTCTCCTTCACGTACGACTACTAGGGTTTCTCTTGCCTTCTATTCTCCTTCACTCCTTCATATTTAACCTTTTTTGAGTTTTGGGTAAGTGACATCTCGCTTAAGCTAGCCAATCTCACTTAAGCGAGATCTCCAATTAAAAACCCATTCAATCTTGAGCATTCTCGCTTGGGTGAGCCTTAAGCGAGTTTTGGGCGCTTGCACGAGCATTGGTATTTGAACAAGGTTTGCCTCTGGACCATTCTCGCTTAAGTGAGATAGGCTCGCCTGAGCGAGATTCTTGGATGTTCAACTCCTTGTTTTCTATCTTCTAACGCCTCTCTATTCATCCTCTAGCCCTCTACTCCATCTTTCCTTGATTTCATAAGATTAATACAAAATTGAGATCAAATGGATTCATTAATCTCACGATTCAAAAATATATAATTCAAGCCTAAACTTCTCAAATTAGGGTTGAGTCATAGATTAATCAAAAATTAAAATTCATAAGTGTTAGGAGATCACCTTGTCTAATTCCTTTTGAGGGTCTAAATTCCTTTGTGGAGATCCCATTGACAATGATAAATATTGTTGTTGATTTTAGGGAGTCTCTAGCCCAAGTAATACATTTCTCACAAAGTCATAATCTTTCCAGCATATAATATATGAAATCTCACCTAATTGAATCATAAGTTTTTTTCTTAGTCTACCTTCATAATTAAGCAACTTCTCTTCTTAAGTCATATATCATTCACAATTCATTTGTCACAAGTATACTATCAAGCAAGTTCTTACTTACAAGGAAAGTCGATTGGGTTTTATTTATTACCTTTAGGAGATATTTCTTCAGCCTATTTGCTAACAACTTATATATGATCTTATTAAGATTGTCCACTAAAGAGATAAGTCTATATTCTTTCAGCAACTTTGAGAAAGATTTCTTCAACCTATTTACTAACAAATTATATATGATTTTATAAGACTGTCAGCTAGAGACAAATCTATATTCTTTTAAGCTCCTATGGATTTTCAATTGTTGGATAAGGATAATGAATGTTGCATTACAACCTGTAGACGAACTCCCTTTGGTATGAAATTGGTATATAGCTCTCTTTTTTGAAAATTTTCCAATGATTTTTAAAAGAATTAAAATTGTATCCATTTTGTCTTGGACTTTTACTCCTCTTATATTCTCAAACTACATCTAGAATCTTCGTTTTTGTAAGACATGTTGTTAAGACCCTATTATCATCCATAGATAAGGATTTAAATGGTACTCCATCCAAATTAAGTTTAACATTCTCTTTCTCTTAAAAGTGATTTTTAAAAAAGCTCTAATTTCATCATTCACCATACCTATGTATGTTTAGATTTTTTATCTCATTATAGTACAAAGAGTTAGAGTCTTCTAATATTATCCATTTGCTCTATTTTTTTTCTTCTAAAAGTCGATGATGAAAACTAATTTTCTTCATTTCAACAAATAATTATCTTCTCTCTTTGTTTCTCTCGTCATCTAATTCACTATTTTCATCTACAATATTTAAATCTCTTATTTTCTTTATTATTGTTTTTATTTTCTTTATTATTGTTTTTTTTTTTAAGTTTAACTCAATAAAAACCTATTTGTTCCAAACTTTTTATGTGCTTTTTAAGCATTTTTATTTTCTCCTTCATGATATAAATTTGGTACTAAAACATTTTATGACTTAATTTCATTGAATTGTTTCCAAGCATCCAACACTCTAGAAGGTTTAGGATGAACCACAATAATTAGATAAAATTCTATCAAGAGCATTTGTTTGCTATTAGGCCAATTATTAATTCAATCTTGCGATACAATTATCTTATCAATCCTATTTTTGGACGTGCCATTTTCTCTAAATCAAGTATACTTTCGTCCATCCCCAACGTAAATCAAACACTTAATCTTTCTAGAAATCTATTAAATTCATACATGTTCCTCAAGTTTGCTCTCTATTGTCTCTGCCCTTTTCTTTCTTCTAGTTTTTTTATTGTGTTATTTTTCATTTTTTTTATCCTTAGTATTTCCTCCCTCAATAATCTATTTTCTAAATGAAACATGGTGAATACACATTTACAATTGATATTGGTAACTTTTTATACCCATTTTCCTTTCAATCATACATATCATAGTCCCTCCTTATCTATTCTATTATATATGCATGAGTAAGGTAATTGATGTGGAGAAGAGCGTTTATTATCCTTCATGAGACTCTTTCATGAAAAAGACGGAACTAATAGCATCATCATGATATTGAGATTGACGTTAATGGTGACAACAAGAGCCTCATTTTTCTTTCATGTCATTGTTGATGAGAGAGCTTGAATTCAAAAGTGTTGGGAGAAAATTATTAGTAACTTACTCCAAAACTTTCACTTTCAACAACCTATTTCAAGGATAAAGTTCATAAGAACTGGTCCATTCTACTATTCCTTTAATATCCCAAACACGCCAACGCTCAATAATTACAAACATGTCTCATCTTTATAAATCTGATTAGTAGTTCACTAATAATTTTATATAATAAGATAACTTCTCACACAAATCATTAAGTATGACCGATTATTTACCTTAATTTAATGTTAGAAATTTCCATCAATTCTCACCATCAACTTTTTATCTATATCACTTAATTAATACTTAAGTAAAGTTTCAATATGTTTCATTACCGTTCAATATACACCTCTTGCATATTCAATCTCATGTGTTATGCACCAATTATACTATGTGATTTCACATTAAAATTAATTTGCAAGATAAATATAAGCAATAGAAAGAAAATAAAACTTTTAAACAAAGTATTAAAAGACACGTAGAGGACAAAGTATTAAAAAAAAATTCATCAATCACTTTCCCTTTATGTAAATGAATTTAATTTGGGAGAAGACGTTGTCGATGGAAAATTTGTTGATGACTAGAATGTATTTAAGTTTAAATGTATCTTAAATTTAATGTATTAACTTGTTATTTCAAGTTTCTACTTGTATATTACATTTGATTTGGTTCGCACTTGTATTCACCAATTAAATTTTTAAATATTAATTGGATTTAAAGTTTAATTACCAACTTTTAAATAATTTTGGATTAATTAAATGATCCACTTTTTTGGTTGCTTTGTTCTAATTTTTTTTATCAACAATAAAAAATAAATAAATGGGAACCACTTCAGGGGTGGTCCAACCCTTTTACAAGAACACATAGAATCCAACTCCTAACTCGGCACGCAAAACCGCCGGACAAAGGACCAACCAAACCAAGCGCCAACTAACTTTACCGAATCAGCCGTATACAGGTCAAAGGATCCAGAACCCAACAGGGGTAGGAAAAATAAACTTCGCGGGACTTTGCAGCAATCCAAGACCATACCTTTACTTGCGCCGAGGCAAAAACTTCTAACACATCTGCCACTCCTCCATTAAAGACGACCGAGTTCCTATGCTTCCAAATTTCACTCACAATTCCAACCCAAATTGCCCCCCAAACATCATTAACCGAAACAGAT
>Ga0123342_1008324_pt1 | contig 13129 bp, 6 predicted proteins | sample Turbeawhitnodule_FD_89960 | JGI IMG/M metagenome (GOLD analysis project Ga0123342, IMG submission 89960) | Root nodule microbial communities of legume samples collected from Mexico - Turtle bean Mexico white nodule | ecosystem: Host-associated > Plants > Roots > Nodule | place: Mexico: Nepantla...
ACAATCTAATTAGGTAGGATACTAATCATAAGATTCTATAATTATTAAATTAATTGCATATAATTGGGTACAATATCGTCAAATATTGCATACAATAATTGCATATAATTTTATAATTATTATTTCCTTAATAAATGTTGAACTAGGTTTGGTGAGGTTATTTGAGTAGAGATAGAAGTAAAATTAAGCTAATGATGATTAAAGAATAGGATTGACATATAATGTAGGTGGTTGTAGAGTTGCTTTTGTTTCGGGCCTAATAGTTTCATAAGCATATAATCTCTATCGAGGTCGGTCAGAATCGGGATGAGCTTCTAGTGGTCTCCTTTCAAGCTTTAGTGATTCAACATTCGGGAAACGAGGGGACTCCTCCTGCGAGAACACTTCGACGCTCAAGTCAGTAAGAGCACAAAATATAATGAGTATATGATAAAATATGAGTTGAGAGTAATAATCTAGTATATATGGACTGAAATGTAACCTCTCTAACTTTAGTCATGATTCTGTATTAATTGAGTGATTAAGGCTAATTGATTGAAATCCTTTGACTTGTGCTCCCTCATAACATAGGTTGGGAAATGATCATAAATGACCAACTATCGGGCCAAACCTATGACCTACCAAAAACCATATCAAAATCACTTTATTAAATGAAGACACATTGGAAACAATACCACAGGAGAGAAAATAAAAAAATTTCTCTTGAGTAATGTAAGGAAGTCAATTGCAAAATTGAAGATAACTATGCTTCTTTTTTATCTAAAGGTGCATTTACATTTGATAGTCTTTCTGTCGTTATATTGGTTGATGCAAATGTCTTTTGTGAACGAGTTATTGAATATAGTAGGAAGCTAAGTTAGAGATTGATATCTACACTTCTAACTTGTATATTTTAAATATAAAACATTTGTATAGTGTTTTTTTTTTTAATTTTGTATATTAATTTCAGAATGTTTTATTTATCACTATAAGAAAATCATTAAATAGAAACCAATTTTAGAGGCAAAAAATTATTAGTTTCTATACTGGGATGACCGACCGGTCTGTTGACCCGGTCAAACTACGCAACCAGTCCCCACCTCAAGGTACGAGGTCGACCATGTGGCATATGTGGGCGACTGACATAAGATGCTCAAGTCAAATGTTGACCCGATTAGCAAAGGCTAACCCATGGTTAGGAAACGACTTAATCCAACCCTAATCGCTAAACAACCTCCTAATCCGGCCCAACAACAAGGGCCCATCAAAGTAATATAAATATCACGCATTCCAAGAAAGAATGTACGTCATTATCTACAGTATTCTAACTAGCCGAGTACGATACCCCACTGACTTGAGCGTTGGAGTGCCATCTGCAGGTACCCCACCAGCCTGAGGAGCCGTTCGGCGAAGAAGTTAGAAGGAGGAGCGTTGGACACAACTGAACCGACCGAGTAGCATCTGAAGACAATAGTTCTCCCAGTCCCCAAACTAGTTCGAGAACAGTTTCTATAGTGACTAAATTAGATATTATTTTAAAGACTAAAAAAATTATTGGTATCTAAATTAGTTTCTATCATTAATAAATAATTTATAAATTTGTATCTAATTAGCTACCAATTCTTTAGATTCTAAAGTTGGTATTTAAAACTTTGGTATCTAATTAGATACCAATTTAGAAATTATTTATCAATAATAGAAACTAATTTAGATGACAATAATTTTTTTAATCTCTAAAATAGTATTTAATTTTATCAATATAGCAACTAATTATTTTTTGTCTCTAAAATTGATTTTTATTTAATGATTTTTTTAGTGTATATTATAATTCTTTTGTTAATAAAAGAAACTCTACTAATAAATTCCTTAAAATAAGATTTTTTTTTAGAAATTAAAAAAAGAGTTATACTAATTGAGAGAATAAAACTAACCATTAATATTGTAATTAGATTCACACGCTTGTATTATACTATATATATAATACAAAATAGAGAATAAGTTGCATTTATCATTAATGTGAGACTTTTTGAAATTAAACAAACACACCCCTTTTTTAATATCTATTTTTTAAAAATTATTCTACCCAAGCACATTTTTTTTCCATCACACTTAAGTATTTTTTTTTATCACAATTTTTTTATTAGACCTCCTTAAGTATTTAAAAAATATGTTCACATAGCAGATTATTTTGTGTTTGGAGGATGAATGTTAGCTCAATTGACGTTCACAAAACATTAATTAATAAGGTAGAATAGAATTCATCTTTTAATTTATGAAAATATACTTTTTTTTACTTTAGTATTTGGCTTGACTTTGAATATTTTATTAAAGATAGAAAACGAGATCAACATAAAAAAATTATGTGGTTGTCTAAGCCCCTAGATTATAAAGAAATCAACCTTTATAATTGGAACTATTAAAATCATATTTAAAAAACATAATCAAGATACGTTAATTTATTAAGAATTCAAACCACTCTTTCATCATCACTCATACTAAAGTTTAGGAAAACAAAGGATTGGGTTTGTTGCATTGTTCTTAGATAATATTAAATTTGCATGCTGCATTTTATAAGTCGGTGCTTTCAAAATAATATGTTATGTTTCCAAATCATTTTTATATATTATATATTGTGTGTAAATAATTCAGTTGCCCATTTGTGTATGCCTTCTTCCCTAACGCACATTTTTTTTTTATTCCCATGAGTGTTTTAGTTGTCTTCAGCCACTCATGATAATGACATATACCAACATTATTTATTAATACACAAGGAAACAAAATTCAATTCTTGTTGTATAATTGAACCTAATATTGAGTGTGAGTCGAGGTACTTCTCTAATACAGTCAAAGAGTATTTTTTTTTAAAGTGTACAAGTTATTGAAGAAGATTTCAATAGTGTTATTGTTGTTAATTAGCATCATTAACATCAGGAAAAACTAATTTTTAAAATTAAAAATTACGTGTTAGAAAATTTCATAGTATATAAGTGAGTTTTTGTTATCAGCTAGTATATAAGTGAGTACAAATATCATCTTATGAATGATTTTGTAAGGTTGAGTTGGGTTTGAAGTTTACTTTTTAATATGATATTAGAGTAATTTAATTAGAGTCTATCTTAGTGAGAGTTTATTGGACTTATCAGACCACCCGCTATTGGACAATCCTTAAATATATAGTCTCATACATGAGTTAACAGTTTCGGCTTGAAGGGTGTGTGTTGGAGATTCAGATTAAGAGATTATGACACTTCATAATATCTAAGTGAGCGCAAACCTCGCTTTATAAGCTCGTGTTGTAAATTTGAGTTAAGTTTAAAGTTCACTTCTTAATATAGAGTAAAAAATAATTTAAAAAATTAAATTCTAGTGGTAATTTGTTCACATTATTAAACTTAAAGCTTGCATTGAGAAAAGATGATGGTTTGAGTCAAGTTTGTGCATGAAGGTAACAATGATTTTGTAGAGAGGATGAGGAACATTGTTTTTACATATGGTGTTGTGAAAGAGGTTGAAGAGAGGGTGAAAAAGAAGAATAGCTAGGGTTAGGGTTTAAGGACAGAAAGAAGAAATTTTTTTATATATAAGGTCATACATAACCTTATCAATCAAGTCATAATCATCTATTAATTAAATTTTGTCCTTATATGGTGGCAATTAGATCATAATATTTCAATTATTGGTCACTATCAATGTCTCTATAGGCTTCAAATTTCAGATATACAACCTAAAATTGCAGCAAAGATGATTGGTGTATCAGCAAATTTCATCTTTCTACCATCGTTGATCAATTTGGTAGTGACATGTATATAGTAATAATGCTACCTAAACTTTGTATTATAGTGTGGAAATTCCAATATCAATGCTTCTTCATGGTGTGCTCCTTACAGTAAGAGGAATGAAGCTCAATTTTTATCTTATTAATTTGATTTTCTAATCATTAATAAAAGTATAATATTAAAAATATTAAAGGTGAATTTTAAATTTAACTTAATTATAAAATAAAGTTTGTATCCACTTATATACTATGAAATATGTTTATTTATAATCGATGTAAAATTTTCAATATCTTCTGACTTTGAAACTACCAACTTCTAGGTGAACCTGTATATTTATAAATGATCTAATAATAATTCAGATAACTTAATAAGTTTAACAAACTTTCGCTATAAGAAGCTACAAATAAATCTAATAAGATATTAAAGAGTAAACTTTTAAATGAAACTAAATCTTATAAAATAAAATTTTCACACCCTTTATATAGTATTTATAAAATGTCCTTTTACTATCTCCAACATATAAAAAATTATTTAAAGTGTATGAAGTTTCAGTCTATACTGTTGTATTAAAAAATGGATCCTACTCATTTAATGCGTAACTTAATGTTTGAGTTTTGTACAATGAAACATGTTTAGGCTTTTTCTTTCTAAGGAATGGGATATTTATTTATGTGTGATTGCAAGTTTTTAAAAATATAAAATAATAATTTACAATAACAAACTTATGATAATAACATCTGGCTAAAAAAAATCTGGGAAACCAAATAAAAAAATGGGAAAATATGTGAAAGAGAAAACTGCCTAAAATCCTTCTCCAATATATATTTATAATAAAAAACTTGAAATTACTTTGTACCAAGTTCATAAATAATAAGATTAAATATAAATTCTGAGTTCTTCATAATTTATTACCACACCAAGTTGCAGTAAAAGTATATATAATGATTTTTGTTAAGTACTAAAAAGTAATTTAAAATAACTTTCTAATTATAATTAAATAGGCATATTAACCTTTAGAAAGTATATGAAGAGAATATAAAACAATTATCTGCATACTTCAAAAGGTCAAGAAAAAGTTTTAAGAAAAGATAAGAAATGTTAAGTTCTCATTGGTTGTAATGCATGGACATAGAAAATATGGATATAAGGCAATTTCTTTTTCAAAAATTCAAAAACTATATAAATTATAAATTTATATAATCCTTTTAAAGTTTTTTATTGAATTTTTTTTATTGAAGTTTTATCATAAAATAATTATGACTTTTAATTTAAAAAAAAATAAGATCATTAAAACGTGTAATTCACAATTTATTTATTTTTACTTTTAGATTATGCATTTTGATTTTTTTTTTAATTTTGGACTGTATATTGACTTTTGATTGTACAAGAAGTTATTTTTGCAAGAATTTTTTTTATTGCATAATTTGAAAGTCATTTTTATATGACAAGTTTTCTTTATTGAAAAATTTAAAATTTATTTATTTTTTATAAAAAAATTTATGGGTTATGTAATATGAGAATAATCAATTTGGAAAATACAAATATAATTTTTTTTTACTCAAAAATAATTTTCAAATTGTATAATTTAGAGAGTGGCAGTAAAGAAACAATTTAGTTTTTTAATGAAGTCATGGAGGTGTACATGAAAACTACAGGGTACAGAAAGAAATGGCCAGAAATGACTTAGAAATAGTTCCAACTCTAATTAGAAACACAAGTTCAAAAAATCTCGAAGCATGGATCAATTGATGGACTACTTTCTACACCCCATATTCCTTCATGCACTTCATCAAGTTCCCCAAATCACGAAATTAGTTCCTGAGCTCTTGCTTTTGCCAAAACAATACAATGTTAAACCCTAAAAAACCATGTAAATAATTAAAATATCTCACAAAAATAATTTTAAAAATTATTCAGTAATATATCTTTCAAAATATACTATATATAAAAAAAATTGGTTTGCAACATATATTCAGAACATTATTTATATTTTAAAATGTATTCTACATCAACTTTTCAAAATGCATTTCTCTGAATAAAATAGTTTCAGAAATGAAGTAAGTAAGCAGTTTTTGTAGGCTTTCTCATTGTTATAATTTTAAAATATTATTAGGAATCAAATTAGAAAACAATTTTGTATACATTAGAGAGTTTCCTTATATAATGTTACAAATTATAAATGACAGTGTTTGATAAGAGAAAAAAATATTAAAATATTTTTATTTACTAAATTAATCTTTTGGAAATCAAATTTATATTCTATTGTCCAAATAAGAATTTTTATTTTTCATTTCAAAAATTAAAAAATATCTAGTATGTATTGTATGGAATAAAGACCATCTAAATGAAAATTTTTTTTCTATCTCAATTAAAAGATAAAAAAATTATAATATCTTGTGAAAACGTAAAAATCGGATAATATAATTAAAATACTAATTTATTTTAAATATTTTAAAATAATATATAATTTCCTACCATAATTGTAGGTTTTAGTAATTGAGAAATCTATCTTCAAATAATCACATTTAAAAAAATTAGTGTCCAATAATAACAATCACACTAATAATAATAATGTAAAGTTTAAAATATATAATCTATAATAATGATAATAATAATAATAATATATAATATGTGATTTATAACTTAAAAAGCATTGGGATGTTCTATTTTATATAGCTCTAGGGTTGAGTTGGGGTTTAGGGTTTTCTCCATTCAGTAACAAACGCGGTCGAATCGGGGTCAACTCATCTTAACGGTGCGTTTTCCTGGAACACCTTCTTTGATTGATTTTCTCATTGGGTTTATAGTTTCATAATTTCTGTTACCTTTCTCTTTCTTTCTGTTAATTTGTGTATTTTATTTAGGTTTTGCATAACAAATGACACTATTTGATTTCAAAATCTGTGAATTGCACTGTGCCTACGATTTTGTGTGTGAACAACGATTGCCGACGTTTCTGTTTATTCTTTGCTGTGAATTCTGAGAATTTTTAACTGATACAGTGTAATGGATTCGGACACTGAGCCATCAAAATCCAAAACTCCCAAAAAGGAGAAGAATAAGAAGAACAAGAAGAAAAAAGATGTTGCCCCTCAACCTGACCCAATTGAGGTTGAGGTGGAGGTTGTCCGTGAGCACCCCAATATAACGCCTCCAATTGTTGGTTATTTTCCTTCGGGCTTTGATCCGGTGAAGAATCATGCCAATGGTCACGGTCCCTGTGATTTTCAACTTTACAGGCACAGGAACATGTCCAAGAGGATGCAGGTTGTTGTTCGCCCTCCTAGGTCTTCGGTGGAATTTGTTGGAACCAGTTTTTCTGGCGAGGCTGCGGCTGGACAGCGGTCCATGTTCGCGCTTGGAGTCCTTGACAAGGAAGCTGGGTCCCTGAAGATTGTTCCCATTGCTGGTAATAAGGTAAAATGCGAAGGGGAAGAACAATTTCATTTGCCTTGCTGTTGAATAAGTCAGTGTGTATTGTGTTAATTAGTGGTTGCTGTTCAGGTTTTCAGATTGGAGCCAAAGGTTAAAGCTGTAGGCGCGGCTGACAATGAGCCTGCGAGCTCAACACTTGAAGACATGACTCCACAGCAGATGTTTGCGGAGACTACTGCTATATGGGGAACGAAGAAGGATATAGAGAAGGTAATTTTTTTACTCATTTAGCCCATTTTGCTAGCTATGCTAATATCAACTAGTAAATCTGTTTCCACAGTGAAAAGTTGATATTAATTTGTGGATGTTTACAGAATTGCAGTGGCTAGATACTGTTAGTTTGAGTGGTAATAGTTGTGAAAAGGGACTGTGTTTCTTAACATAGTAAAACCTGTTAATTTGTTTGCTCCATGTGTGTTGGGTATGCTTAGAAGGGAAGGTGGGAAATTGGTAGGGAAGCAAAGGTGTAATGAATGATTTATTTATTTATTAGTGATATGTTTTATCTCACTAAGTGCGGTCAACTACATGAATCATGCAACATCAATTGGGCTTGGTGAAAAACTGAATTAGAGATATTATTATTCACCTTGAGATTCCTTTTAATAATTTATTCAAAAGTTGTTCTACTCCTTTTCATTTGTCTAAAATTTCTGCAATTTAACCCCTCTTTGGTGCCCTTAGTCGCCTCTTTTAAACATGTCTAAATGGCCTTAACTAGTTTTCTGTCATGTCCTGCATAGGTGTCTCACACCAGTATCTCTATATATTGTGTGGTGACACATCCTTAGCGTTCTGATTTTTACTACTACTAATTTTTCTTTCATTCTGGTGTTATTCTTTTAATTTACAACATTGTCTACCATAAAAGATAACTGGTAATTTAGCCATATGATAAAACTTATGTTTTATAGGTATTTTGCAGTTGCAAATAACCCCTGATGCATTGCTCCATTTTAACCACTCAGCTTGTATGCCATGTGTGACATCTTAATTAATTTCTCTTAAATTTTGTAATAGTGATCTCAAGTACTTAACATAGAAACTTGTAGTATGGCATCTCCAATTTTTACCTCAATATAAATTATTTTCCCCTCATTTGTTCCTAAAATTGCAATGCACATCCTAAGCAAAAACCTTTGATTTCAAAGTTTGTCTCCAAAGCTCAAGCTTAGAGTTAACCTCTTTTGCTTCCTCAATCATAACTACATCATCCTCAAAAAAGTGTGCATTTAATGTCTTCCATTAGTTTTTTATTGGTCTATGGACAAATTAGTCTTTGGTTGTCAGCTTTGGGATAGTATGTGAAGCATGTCTTATGTTAGTTTTCACTCAACTATATTTAGCTGACTTAATTGCAATTATTTTTAACTAATCTTTGTATCTACATCATTTTGCAGGCTAAAAAGAAACTAGCCCTCAAACAAGATGAAAATCCTGATTCTCAAAGGAATCTGGATGTGAAAATGAGAAACGTTTCTGTAAACAAAAGTGCTCTTGAAAGTACAGAATCTCATGTTTCTCGTAATGTACCACCATATGATACTTCTGCAACTACACCTCAGGAGGCTTATGTATTGGATAAAATCATTCTTAAAGGAGAATGGGATTACCTTGAAGACATTTATTGTATTTTGCATCAGGAAGAAGCGGACTTCAGTTCTTATCCAACATTTGTTCGCAACAGGATACAGAGATTAAGGAAAATTAAGGTATTGATACAGATATAACCCTTTTGCTTAAATTGAAAAAATTAGATGGATAGAAAGCAGTGTATTCAAGAGGCATTTACATAAAGAGGCAAGGCACTTACCTAAAACCCTAACCCTAAAGCTGTGTACACAATAAATATTAATAAAATTACATTACAATTCAACCGCTTAAAAATTATAACTTCTGAGTTTAGTTGTTTATCATCTGAAAACTGTTTGGGTTTTAAAGAGAGAATGTTTCAGCCGTACCAGTTATACTCTCCAACTGGCTACATCTTGGAACGATGAGATAATCAACAATAATTGAAGAATTTATATTTCATCAACGTTCTAGAATTCTTTGATGGGGGATTTGTAAGAAATTAGTTAATATGATTACCCCCAATGTTATTGTCGTAGATTGGGGGACCTGAATGTGTATATACTAAGGCTAGTTTGTCTTAGCTTGTCAACACTTACAACAGAAGAAATTGGGAGGTAAAATGAATTGAACTTCCATAAATTAAAATCAAGTAATGCACTTCAATTTTTTGAGAAGATAGAGTCTAAATAGTTTAGGTACATAAGTTGATTTTAACGTATGAGAGAAGTTTCATTTATTTTTACCTTTTCATTTTCTTTTACTAATGTCTGATGAGATGTCTGTTATTTCAGTACTAGATCCCTTTTTATCCAAATACTCTTCAAGTTTGTTTTTTGTCTTTTCCAACTAAAATATCTGTGATCTATTGTTTATGTTTACAGGATGAATCAGAAAAGAGGAAGCATTCGTGCATATGCTCATACATCAATCATCTGATAAAGTTCAAAGATCAGCATTCCTTTGATGTTTTCACTGCAAAGGGCCATAAAATCCCCAACATCCTACGACATAAGTTTGCAAATATGTTTGCTGTTTCTGAATTAAGAAGGCTACCCCCTGAAAAGATTTCTCTCCTCGTATGTTATGTGTTGGTGCTTACGCTTTTTGCGGATGACTTCCTGACTGACTGCGTAGATATAGCAAAAGATCTGGGCATGAATGTTATGGCCGTGAGAAAAGTCTATGAGCAGTTAGGTTGCAAATTTTCGCGCCAGAAAAAATCTTGGGACGGTTGGTGTGCTACGCTTCCTGTCCCTCTTAAATTTCCCGAGTTAAGGGAAAGGAAGAGGAAAAGGTAGATGCATCACTTTTGAGCCCCTTTTAAGGTCTTTGACTTATCAAGTTGTTGGCCACTCTGATCTGATGTTAAACTCTGTTATCTAACAACTCTTCTGATAGGATATTTGTTATTATTTCTATCTGCATACATCTGAACCCTGTTTGCCGTTTTAGTATTTTAAGAAGCAATTTTGAAATTGGCATACCCCAATTATTTTGATAAAAATAGAATCTAGTTCTGTATTCACAAACCTACCATTGAACAAACTAAACCATGAACACTTGTGGGAGAAAACACTATTATTTGTACTGATAAAACATCAAAACTATACTCCCTCTAACTGGCTACTGCCATTTCCTTGATCTTACAAACTAGCCGTGCAAGATAAATTTGGTATTTTAGTTCTTTGTGGCCTAGAATCACTTTAATTTGTGTTTGAAACCGAAACCTTATAAAGATCATGGATCATAAATGTTGCACTTATCTCTCTCCAACGAAGGTTTTTGCTTCCTCCATCTAGTATTATTCTTCGTATACCCTATGAGTATATTTGGTAGAAAAAAATATATTTTGAAATCCCTTTACATATTTAGGAATGTTATCCAAAATTTCAGATTATTTGTTGGTGAAGATGTGTTTTGGATTGGATAATCTATGGTAATATGAAATTTGCTGGAACGTTAATTTTCATAATTATGTAAAATACATCATTTACACACTTTTGATTATGGTACGGCTAAAGAATGTGTTATAGAATATGCAAAATGTGAAAAACTTTTCTATTCTGAATGTTATAAACAGGAAAGAGTAAAATTTAAATTTTTGATAAATATGAAGGTGAACAAAAAAAGAATATGGGTGCAGGTAAATAGCCTGTGATATTTCTGCTCCTAAACTTGACATTGAACTTGTGGAATTTCAGGGCTAGGACCTGATATTTGATTTTGGAATAGTACCTCTTTAAATATATTCTTTTTTACCATACTATTTTCAATAACGTAGATAATTTGAAATACAAAGTTATGAGTATTTTTTAAACAAGGAATTTTTATTAAATTTTAACTCAGTATAAACCCTAAACTTTCACTGGCATTTCATTTGATTTGAATATTAAACATTGTCCATCTTTCATGCCTCCATCTTCCTCATATTCACCATTGTTTTCTTCCATTGCATATTTCATTTTGTTCCACTTCTTACCTTCTTAGTCACTACCACTGTTAGAATAAAAGGACAATGGTAACTTACATTTACTCTATTCAGCATTAATAGAAGTCACTTCAGAGTAAAATCATTCACTTTTAAAAGAATATGTATTAAAACAAAACAAAAATATTTCTAGGGTCTGAAATCAATTTTTTGCATAAAGATCACAAACTTATTTAGGTAATAATATGATACTAATAAGTTAGGATCGTTATTAATTCAAATTTACAGTTAAAAAATCGTTTAATGATAAGAATCGATATCTCACTTAAATTATAAAAAAAATAGGCATGACTAGAACCCAATACCGAAAATCTTAGAGATTAAAATAAAAGTTCAAAATATTTACGTAAATTAAATAGTTATTTGAAATAACATTTTCCTTTTTTTTAAAGCGTGTACCTTTCACATAGGCTTAACAGAAAAGTAATCGGTTTCATATAATTAGGACTTTTCTTCCTACTACCACATAGTTTCTAATCGCACTAACACAACTTTTCTTCTTCTTTTTTGTTTGGAGTGAAGTTAGTAATATGGGGTGCATAAAGAAGAATCTATAATTATTGTGTTTGTTGAACAAAAATACTTAAAACGAGTTTTTGTAAATCAAAATTTCACACTTCAAAGTATTAGTATATAAGTTTTTATATTCGTTGTTACAATAGCCGCTGTTAAATTTTTTAGGGATAATTTTGGTGAGAAAATTTGATTGTGATTTAAGATGAGAATGACACCAAATGATGGAAACTTAGGGTATTTTTCATGGAAAGGTACTAAGAAGGATCTTAAACTTAAGTCCCATAAGAAATTTTTATTAAACCAAATTTATATGACATGATTGAGGTTTTTGAAATTAAAAGTTGAGTCTTATATAAGCCTTTAAGCTTTGATGATAAAAATGTATTTCACTAATTAAAATAATTTTTTAAATTCTAAAAAGTTTAAGGTGTAAAAACATATATGACCTTACTATTGAAATAAATATTATAAAGCTATAATGCGAGGTTATTAAAAGTGAGGTCACATTTTAAAATCCATTTAGAGAAAAATCAAATTATGTGAGTTTCTTATAAAACTTATAAAGAAGGTTGCATTATAGATAGTTTTTAGAAAGGATATATGTATGAAATATTTAATTGAAATAATATGCATATGGTATAAAATATTTATTCATAATATTTATAAAAGAATATTCATATCATCATCTAAAAAAAATTAATGTTTATAAAATTGTTTAACAAATAATAATTTTACTATACATTTATTATGTAATTAGGTTATGTTTTGGTTGGGAAGAGTGAACATTTAACTTGGTTAAACTTATTCTAAATTTTTATTATGGTTAAAGACTTTGATATGAGTCTTTAGATTTTGAGTAGTTATCTTCTTTGAGTTGAAATTCTCTCAAGTAAAGAATTACAGATAACAATAGTTATTTATGTTTTTGATAAAACCGTAAGATAGATGATCTGGAAGTAAATGTGACTTGATCATAATATCTTAATTTTTATGCAGAGACTATATTTTTGTTTCAAATTTAAGAAAAATGTTATATTGAATTTTTGATAAATAGCGAATTGTTTAAAATTCTTTAAATATGATACTCTTGTTGAAATGTTGATAGAGTGACTAAATTACGTATGATAAAGTATACATCTTCTTAAACTAAATTTTGAATATTGATAACTTGAAATAAAAAAGTTCAATTATACCCATATTTACAAATAAGTCCATAAACTAATTTTAGATTTTCATCATCTTATTATGTAGTTATGTGTGGTTGAATGATTGCTATCAAATATAATTTTGACAAATAAAATTATTTTTCTATAAATATATATATATATATATATATATATATATATATATATATATATTG
>Ga0123342_1008325_pt1 | contig 13124 bp, 9 predicted proteins | sample Turbeawhitnodule_FD_89960 | JGI IMG/M metagenome (GOLD analysis project Ga0123342, IMG submission 89960) | Root nodule microbial communities of legume samples collected from Mexico - Turtle bean Mexico white nodule | ecosystem: Host-associated > Plants > Roots > Nodule | place: Mexico: Nepantla...
ATATATATATATATTAATTCAAAAATTGTTATAAATTTAAAGTTGAAATTTCATCATTCATAGCTTGAATCCATGAATCGTGTTTAGCCTCAATAATACTAAGGGTAAGAGATTGAGAATCGTTAATGAAAAATCAATTTTTTTTATTTAACCTTATAACAAGCATCACAAACAATATTTTTAGAAAAAATCAAAGTGGGATGAAGTTGTTTCATGGCCAACATTCTTTCAATGGATAAATGTCTTAATTTGCATAGCCATATATCAATGAGTAGTTTATTACAAGAATTGAAAGCTTGGAGGGATTCGATATAACAAGAGATGCAATGGCTTTTGAATTTGTAAAGATTCACTTCAACATTCACTGTATCAATCATTCGTGGTGAAATATTGTATCATATACTTATTAGCCATGAAAACAATTGATATGCCTGAAATTAGTTTATTTCAAAAGAGAGATCAAATTGTATTTGAAATTCGATAGATATAACACATCACTCTAAAATGTGTATGATACTATAATATTTAGCAATCAATTGTTCTCTATTGGGGAGACTAGAAATTATGGGTATAATTTGTCTATATTCACTATATAAGTCAAGAGAAGATGCAATATGATCAGAAAAATCCTGAGTTAAGAAGGCAAGTATTGCGATTAGGATGATTGTTTATGGTGCAAACAAAAGGTAAAAGACTTCCAACAAAATCAATTTTAGGAATAATACCAAGTTTTTTAATATGAGTACTTTGTGTAGATGAAGAAGATCCTGCAGTGGATGTCTGCTACAATAAATTAATTAGAGTTTGATATTGTTGTGAAGTTAATTTCAATTATGAATTTTGTGTTTCCTGAGTTGTGACTGTCATTATTGTTTTTATGGTTATGTTGTTAGTGTTAGCATCATGTGCCTTGTACAAATGATGCCCGAATGGATATACATATTTCTTGGAGTATTCTACCTCATTGTGGTTGTGATTCCACAGCAATTGCATATCATCTTGCTTTTGTCACCATGTCAACCTCTATTATTATCATGAGAAGTTTTACCCCATGTCCCTTTATTTGATGAGAAATTGTTTGAATAACCATTTTTTTTTAATAATCTTCAACAGTCTGTTCATTCTTTCTATAATAACTACAAAGATTTCACAAATAACAAGCATCAAATGCATTAACCAAGTTAAGATCATTTGTACTAGTCGTTCTATTGAATTATTTTTCTGATTGAGTAAAGTATGAGAAAACTTTGTTAATTGAGGGAATGGTTGATAACTATTTTACAAGAAGTGTACCGAGTCATTAAAAGTAATAAATCATTCCTAAGGAAGAATATCGAACCCATAAGAAATAGTTACTTAAAATCCTAATCTTAGCATTCACTAAATGTAAGAATATGTACAATATTCAAGTTGCTTCTTTGAATCAAAAACAAAAAAAAACAAAATTTGAGGAGAAGAATGAGGAAATAAAAGCTATAATAACTCATAAAATAAATTTGGAAGCAAATATTATGCAAAATAAAATAATTATGGAAAGTTGGAAACATTAACAAAATCTAAGCTACAATGTTTTCCCGAGATCCTTGGAACAGAAAAGCCTATAAATGGACCCAAGCATCAAGGAGAAAGGGGGAGCTTCATATGGTTTTCTTAGTTTCTTTTCTTCTTTGTAATTATTTTGTTTTGCCTCCGCATGGAAGGCTAAACCTTTTTGGTCGTTTCCTTTGTAATTTCCCATTGAGTTTTGAGGTTTTGATCAATAAAAGTTTCATTTTTTAAATTCTCTATAGCAGTTGTTTTAATATTCTAATCTCCTGGAAAACTGGTTTTTGTGAGAGGTTGTACTTGAATGCATGATTAAGAGTCTTCCTTATCTTAAACTTTGATTTCTTAGTTAGTTCGTAATTTTCTAATTAATTTCTTAGGTGCATGATTCAAAAGAGAGAAGATAAGCACTCCCATGGAGTATACGCATGGAACAAAGTGGGTACTGATTCAACCAATAAACACGCATGCTTTACCAATGAGTTCAGCTGAATAAGATTGGCAATGTTCAATTTGGTTTAGCTCTGTTGGAGGATTGAAAAATGATTAATCTTTAAAGAACATGTGAAGAATTCAATGGTAGAAGAACTTGGGGATTAACCGCTTTTTATTTTTTGTTTTAATCTCTTTTATATTTTATGCGCAACTATCTCAACCCATTTTTTTATTATTGTTATTGTTAATTTTTATTACTTGCAAATAGATTCTAAACACTGATTTACTGATTTCACTATTGGATTATGGAGATTGAGTGATTCATCTAGGATTAAAGAATTGGTCAAAGTCATGGAATAATATAAATGATGCTAGTATTAAGGAAAGACAATAAAAGTGCACAACTGAGCTTTGAAGAGCTCTAATACCATGTAAAATTCATGACATAATTTATTCAAAGACAGAGAAAGAAACAAAAGATATTTAGAAGATATTTAGAAGAAAAGAATTATTATTTCAAATATTATTATTTACTCACATATTATAGCATTTGTTACAAGTTATATACGGAATTCAGTTATAAAAGACTAATTTTTTTATAATTATATTTATTTTAATTAATAATAGAGATAAGGTTAATACTAACTGAGATAAGAACAAAGATAAAACTAATAATCACCTCTTGTCATACTGCTTGATTTTCTGTGAGCACTGAGCTTGAGTTTTTTAGAAAAACTTCTTTGAAGTTTGTTTGACTTGAGGGATTCTCCCACATATGTAGCTCTTTTACTTCATTGTGAATCTTTATTGTTTCTCTTATCAAACTACTGGTACAAAATCCCAAACAACCATAATGAAAAAGCATTTGACATTTAAGCATCTCCTCATTTGTGTTGGTGCAGGTCTTATTAGCAATCTCCTCTAGATGGTGGACAAAAGAGTATGTAATGTTATTGACCTCTTCATCTCCATTCCATATCCAAAATGTATCTTTCCTGGGGTATTCTTGTTTATCAATATCGACAGGAAGTTTTACGTTCCTTAATTCATTTTCAAGTTCCCCATGAGACTTTATCCTTGTTATCTTTTCAATGCAATTCAATGTGATGCCAACTTTGTTCTTGACACTCACCACATTCTCATTAACTCGATCATGGAGATCCACAAAAAATGTTTCATCTTCCTGCAACAATAGCTTGATATTTTCCATTGAGTGTGCCACAAAAAGTAAGAGATCTGCCATTGTTGATAGTGATTTCAACATCTTTTTGTAGCAGGCATTATGAAATGGAACGAACCAGAAATTTGGCTCTAATTCAGCTTCCATTGTGACCTCTTCTAATTGACTCACCATAGATTTCAACTTCAGATGCCCTTCTTTTGAAGCTTGATAGCTAGAAGATGACTTATCTTTTTCATTAGGAATGATAATGGCAATCTGGCCAATGCAATGTTGAAGAGATCTCAAACATTGAGCAAGTTTAGCTTTTGCTAGAGTTGAAGCTCTAAAAGGATTAAAAAGTATCTCAACAGCAACGAAGCAAAGGAGTCCAATTGTGGCCTCAACAATTCTAGCAAGTGCAAATTTACTTGGATCTTCATCGTGGTTTATACCAATGACTAATAAAGCTCCTGTAACTGCTGAAATCCCACCAGCTTTACCATACATTCTACTATACATAAGAAAAGAAGAGAAAAATACCCATGGTAGAAGAAGTGAGAACCTTATATCCATAAATCTTTGAAAAATGAAGCAACAAAGGACCCCGTAGATTGATCCCATAGCAGTTCCTTGTCCTCGTGCATTTGCAAGTGAGAAGGTTGAATGTTGGCCAGTCACGAAGCAGACAGCGACTGTGAGTCCTGACCAATATCCATTTTCCTTGTTATATGTCAAACCCAAAAACACTGCCACTCCTAATGAAAGAGAGGACTTAAGTGGAAAAACCAAATTACTTTTTGAGGGAAATAAATCCATCACAATGTCTCTAATATTGTTGATGCCCCACTGAAAGTTACCATTTTTCGAAGTTTTTCTCAGCATGGGGTCCATTTTCTTTATAATGGGTGAGCCGTCTAGGAGTAGATGCATGCAGTATAAGAAAAACGAGGCTGGGAGATCTTTATAGGTTTTTGACAAATTTTTGGTCAAAATATCTTTTCTCATCTCTGATGTTGTGGTTGCATCAAAAGGAGTAAAGAACTTGGATTGTCGTTCTAATTGTTTGTTGAATTCTCCTATGCATTTCAGTAGTATACCTTGGAGATCCTCATCAATGACCTTTACAGGAAAAGTACAAGTAGATAGAGCAATGTCCATAGCTCTTATCAGTAACTCGAAGTATTGTAGTTTATCTTCTGGATCAATCCAATCAGATTTGAAAATTCTTGTTTGTAGTTGTTCCCAATCGAGTGCATTCTGTTTCATAAAAAACATGAAAACTAAACATTTAGCTCCTAGGAAATTAACTGTTTGGTCCACAAGCCACAAAGATAGGGCTAAATACCATGATTTATATATATTTACATTAACTCACCAGTTTATTTCTAATACTCTGAAGAAGCTTGACTCCTGAAGTAGAGAGAGACTTAGCTTGACTGAAGTAACCAACACCAGCTGAGTTGTTTGAGGCACATATGACCTTTATGTTGTAGTTTAACCTCTCACTTATATTATCATTGTATAGTCTACACAAATTTCTCGTCTGAAAGTAAGGTTAATTGTAATTAGTGTTTATTTACTGTCCTCAAATATTCATGAAATCAATGACAAATTGAAGTTTTATAACAAAAACAGAACACCCTCTTGAATAAAATGCTATAATTTGTCAGTAGGATAACATGCACAACAAAGTACTTGTGGGTTTACATTGTTAATTCTTTAACATGCTTTACCTTCCAAATTTTTTTCTTTTAATATAGTTGTCTTCCAACCATTAGTGTTGTCTGGTTAGTTCATTTTCTTCCTTCTTATCTCTCGCTATGTTAGTGCAACATATTTGAACAGAGACACATGATACTTTGTTCGGCTATCCTACAGCTTTTCAAAAATTTGTCCTTATAAATTATCTCAAATTTGTTGCGAGACAATGTTGATGAGAATTAAAAAGAAATTAAGTAAAATGATAATGATTTTCAAAAGAATAATAATTTTTTAACGTAGTATTAAGATTGTTCTAAACAAAATGTGCAATATATATGTCACAAACAAATGAAAATGGTAAAAGGAGGTTATATAAAACAAAAGTTTACTTGTTTCTTATTTGTTTAGTTGTATATGTTAAGGAGGGTATATTTTCATAAAAAAATACATTATTCTCTTCCTTTATGATGGGTTAAAGTGATAATCATAAGAAAAATAATACTTTTTTTATATATAATAAAAAATAAAATTATAATTAAATAATATAAAAAAATATATTAAAATAATAGTATTAAAAATTATAATATAATTATATAAAAAAAAATGATTGTCACTGTATTATTATCCTAACCAGAAATTTCATTTCATGTAGAAACAATCACACGGGCACATATTGCTCCTGTGGACTTGTCAACTTTTTTAATAGTGTGGGGGAGTGTTGTGTCCACTGTTCTTTCATTTCCCATCTTACTTTCAAGTTGGGTAATTGTTCAATCTTACATGCCAGATTTTTGGAGAATTATCATCTCTTAAGATAAGTTTGGTCCAGGGATTTGTTTAATTTATTACTGAATTTGACTATTGGGGTGCTAATCCAACTCCTATAAATACTCATTCTCATCGTTTTCATATTCCTTTTTTTGTTCAATCAAGAATCTATTATATATGTCTATATTCTTTAAAGAAGTGACAAAGACTAAAATTAGGGTATAATTTTACAAATTATATATTATACAATAAAACAGTTTTATTTTTTAGCAATGGAGTTATTTTAACTAGCAAATTCCATTAGGTCCCAAATTTTCTAACTTCCGCTCTCCCAATAAAAGTTAAACACATATATACAATTTGACATACAATTAAATGATTAAATGATGAAATTAAAAAAGAAGTGAATGCCAGTGCCAAAGTATTCCTTAATCCTTCCTTTTGGAATGTATATAAGTTTCTTTTCATATAGTTTTGAGTTTTGTTGACTTATGCTGTATGCTAATAGAAGTATCAATCAATGCTAAAACAAGGAGTCCAGGTAGGAACCTTAATTCCTCCTTTCAAGATATTTTCAACCTCGAATGAATTAGTTAATTGATTTTAACTTTTTATTATATTAAACTATACCATAAGTTAATGTTAAAAAATTACTCCATTATCATGTATTTTCAAAAAGATAATTTTTAACAGTTTTTTCCTAAAAGAATTGTCAAAATAATAAATTTATTAATTTATCTAAATTATTTCTAAGAAAATCACTAAATAAAAACTAATTTTAAAAATAAAATAAAAAATTAGTTAATATATTAATTAAATTAAATTTTAAAGATTATAAAAATTATTAATATCTAAAGTAGTTTTTATTATTAATAAAATTTATAAACTAATTTTTAAATTAGTATCTAATTAACTATCAAGGTTTTAACTATTAATTTTAAAAAGTATTTAAAATCTTGGTAGCTAATTAGATATCAAATTAAAAATTAATTTATAAATTTCATTAATAATAAAATTTACTTTAAATATTAATAAATTATGATTTTTTTATAATTAATTTTTATGTAATTATTTTCTTACCGTATCGAAAGTTACTATTTTATAGGCTTGACCACCTTCAAAACATTAAGAATAATAATGTTATAATTTCTCATCCCTTCAACTTCTTTAGTGACAAATATATCCTAATCTTTAAAGTATTAATAATGAAGCACATTACTCCTTTGAAAATAAATAATTACTTATATTTGAAATTTTAAGTAACTTGATAATTTTTTATATATTTAAAATTTGGTGTTGATAGGATTTGAAAACCAAAAAACACTTGAGAATAGAAATGACAATGCTTATCAACCCGTTTGCATTTGGCTCATAAGAAGTGGGGTGGGCCAAATCACATAAAAATTACAGATTATTTTATTAACTTGTCCCTCATACTTGAAAGCTAGTGCACATAAACAAAATCTTAAAGCAACACATGAATCTATCATTAACAATAAAATTTAAATAAGTTACTAACATCTAGATCAAATAAATATGTTAAATTTTTCATAAAAAAAACAAAACAATTATTATTTAAACTACTAAAAACTATAATAATTAAGTATCATCTTCTCTAAACCTCAAAAATATAATTATTATTGTTCTATTTTAATAAAAATAAAAAATAAAATTTTTAGAGATTATGCCCACTAAATCCCTGGCCCACACGGTTTCTAGATTGATTAAACACGGGTTCTAGATTGATTAAGCAGGACACAATAAGTGGACCGTGAATTAAAATATTTAACTCCTTTCGTACTTTTTTGTCCCTACTAAATTAAGATTTTATGGTGACTTTTTTCTTCATAAGACACGACTCATTAAAAAAACCAAAAATATCATAAACAAATTTATCATAAGGGTGGTGATACTTGACACCACAAACAACAAACAGTAAATTACATCACTTAACATACCAATAAATTATTATTTTAATTATATTTATTTTATTATTATAATTGGGTGTCAAAAGTAAGTATGTTGTTTACTATTTGAGGGTTAACAAAAACTTTTGCTTAAGAGAGAAAAAAAAAAAAAAGTGAATGACGAGCTGGTTTGATAAAAACCAAACTAGAAACAGCAACATATTGGTAAGAAATTGAGTAGGATTATGAAGTCGTCGTTGATTTTATAACAAATATATTGTTCATTATTAAATGTATATTCCTGTATGTAGTGGAAATGCATGAGCTACATCACCAAGCTAAGATCATTGAATTTCAGTATGTAAAGAAAGTAAGAGAAAATTGTTAATACCTGAAAGTAGGCGAGGCGAGGGCAAGGGAGCAACATGGCGAGAACAGAAGCCGCAGCTCCAAGGGCTGTGCAGCAGACCACATGAATTGTGTGCGTGGCGAATCCTTCTCCACCATCAATGGAAGTCCTAACGTAAACATTCACTAGCTGTCCAAACGCTATCTGCTTAGTGACCAAGTGGGTGGATTCAACAGGCAACGCAACGAGAAACGCAGAAGCTGCCATGGCGAGTGCAGCCACATGGCTGGTGAAGTTCTGGGGTCCTATCACCTGCACACTGACCAGGGAAAGTATCATGACCTGAATGCTGGCGCAAAGCACGTGCCAGCAACCTCTCAGCGTATCACCGAGTGTGCCATCTGAAACTATGAGGAGCGTTGTTGAGTATATGAAAGCTGGGAATGTGAGGTAGCGTCGGAGTGGTGCAGGGCCATAAAGGTAGCTGCAACCTGCTATGCTGCATGCCAAGGTGGTTCGTAGTGCAGACCTTACACGGCTTCTCCACACCTCTGATCTCGTGTTACTGATTGAAGATGTTTCTGACATACCTAATTAACCAACACTTCCTTCAGAGCTAGTTTACTCACTCAAGATGTTTCTCACATAGCAATACAAGAATTTCTTCACCTTCTTCTACACCTATTTAATAACACTTTGCCTCTATCATCCAACAGAAAATCTTAGCCACTAACCTTGTCAACATTAATCAGAACATATTCAACCAATGGAACTTGACCGAAAGAGAACCACTAATTAAAACTAACCCCAGAAGGAAAAATAAAAAAATAAGACAATTTTAGAAGATACAAAATAATTTAAACTTTTACTTCTAAATGAAACTTGATTTTTTTTTTAATTTTTTTTTTAAATTACTTATTCAAACAATATATTTTGTCACCAAATATTTTAAACTTGTTATAGAAATAGTTATCCTTTTAAATTTGTGTATTCAAACACTAAGAGAATTAACAAAATAAATACACTTCTAAATAAGTTTGTATTTATTATAATTAATGAAAACACTTTAATTTACTTTTTTTTATATAAAATATGAAAGATAATATCATCTCATTTTCAAGACTAGAAATTTTAACAAGCATATTATTAAATAACAATTAATTAAGTTAAAAATAAAAAATAATTAATCATTAAGTTAGATACTATTTATACACCAATAAAAAAATCATTGATATCTAAACAATTTTCTATTAATAGAAATTTATAAATTAACTATTTATACACCAATAAAAAAATCATTGATATCTAAACAATTTTCTATTAATAGAAATTTATAAATTAACTTTTAGATAGACATCTAATATTAGCTATCAAGATTTTTTACACTGACTATTTTAAGTTTTAAATTAATATTTAATTAAATTAGTAACTAATTTATAATATAAAATAATTAATAGCTAATGTTAGATAACAATAAAAAATTAAGTTATATATTTTTATTACTAATAAAAAATATTTTAGATATTAATAATTTTTAATATATAAAATAGTATTTAATTTAATAAATATAAAGAGTAATTATTTTTTATCTAAATTGATTGTTATTTGATTATTTTAAGTGATTAGATTATATAACTTGATTTAAAGGTAAAGTAATCTTAGCTATTAATTAAAAAATTAAATATAGTTGACTTTAAATTTTAAATGTAAACCACTTGAAGTTTCGTGATAATATTAATGAGTTAAATATATATCTAGTGAAATATATATATATATATATATATATATATATTTCTAGTATGTGGAAAAAGAATGATTTTTATTTTAATAAGTGAAGTTATTTTTTTCTTTTAAAACTAAAAGTTATTGTCTTTTATTCTTAATATTATATGATAGTAACTAACTAATCATTTATTTAACAAAAAAATTAACAATACGTTCCAGGTGATACATAACAATATAGTAAATAATATAACTAATTCAAAAAAATCTTAATATCCCTGAGAAAATATTATTCATCTATCTTAATATTAACATTATAAATTTTAATGTTTATTTATTAAATTTTAAATTAATAAAAACTTAAAAAAATAACTAAAAATCACATATTTCATAAATATGAACAATTATTTAAGTTTTATAAAAAATATAAAAAAAAAGTTAGTACTAGAATCAAAATCTATTAATTTTACATAAACTAAAAAATATACTTTAGGTTAGTCTCAGTATTATATGATAGTAATTAACTACTTGTTTATTTTTTAGAATTAAACAATCGTTCCAAGTGACAAATACTAATATGGTAATTAAATAATATAATCAATTCAAAAGAACTCTTGCTATCTGTGAGAAAATATTATTCATCTATCTTAGTATTAATATAATAAATTAAAAATAATTATTTAAAATTTTAAATGAATGAAAAAATTAAAAAAGCTAAAACTAAAAATCACATATTTTATAAATATTAAGTTATTATTTTAAATTTTATAAAAATAAATAAAAAAGAGAGTTAGGAACCAGAATCAAAATCTATTAATTTTACATAAAGTAAAAAATATATTTAGACCTAAAGTAAAATTTACGTTTTTAAAGATTTAAAATAATTATTTATGTATTACGATGTGATATTTGACACTTATATATCAATATTCTACTAAATATTTAATATAATTAACGATGTGACGTATAATATATGCTATAAAATATGTTGTCATAATATAATTACATAACATCTTTGTCCATTGCTCTATCCAATTCTGTAAATCTGACCTTCTAGATATTATGACTCTGCAATTTTTAATATTAAATTAACAATATATACACTAATAAAATCAAACTTAAAAGTAATAAATATCAATTCATCTTTAATTTAAAAAAAAAATTAATTTATTAACTAAAGTTTATTATATCATGAACTCATTAATATTAGTATATATAGGTAAGTATTGTTTACTTTATATATATAATGGTTTGGTGATTTTTTAAAATTTTATTCATATTTTTCTTCTTCTTCGTAAATATGTTTGAAATGTATTTACTATAATTTTGTTTTTAATTGGCAAGTGTATGGCAAAATTCATTGGTGGGCACCTCAAAAAAGTCTTCCAACTTAAAGAGATACTTTATGATGTACCCTTTGTTCTATGGTTAAAATGCAATAGGGGTGACGCTTATGTTAAATCAATTGGGAGTGGAGAATTTTTCAAAGATGTGATAAATATAAGCAAATGATCCTTTGTTATTTTCCTTAGGGTAATAAACAGCCGTTTTATGCAGAATTATGGGTGCCATTATTGTTATTGAAAGAGAATAATAGATGAAATTATGATTCGAATGTGCTTCTTTTTTAACTGTAGTGCCCTTTACTGATCCTCGTATAGTTCCTTAGGATCTTTGGAATAGATGAGACAATTGCATAGTTTTAACCAAAATTATGTTCTTTGTGGTGGGTCATATTTACTTGTCATCTTTTGTGGACATAAGAGACTCCCTTATTCTAGCTACCATCATAAATAATAAAGACAAAAAAAAAATTAAAGATGTTATAAAAAAAAGATAAACAATGTTCTTAATGACACATAAAATAATGTTTATTATGTCTAATATTTTAAGTTTCCAGACCAATAAGATCATTCACAATTATATTAAATTATATTAATATGATTATGAATTTCTCTATATTATTACAAGAAAATATTCTATTACTGATGAATTTATTAAACAAATTATGTTTGTTAATAATTATTAAAGAATTCTACTGATAAATAATGATAAATAAGTGTATTGAATAATTTTAAAAGATAAAGCATGATCAAACTCATTCTCATATATTCTAACTCTTCAAGCAAAAGATTCTTCAAAAATTTATAAAAATAAACTATCCAACCGTCATGAATATGTATGATAAGCCCACGTATATTCATTACATTATGGCTTAACCAGATTCCATGAATATTATATAAGATCATGTAGAAAGGATCCAAATATTATTCACGTGTTTTTCTTAATTATCATGCTTCTACAATAATGATAAAATTTTGAGATGATTTATAAAATAGAATTTCATAAATAATATATGATAAAAATATCGTCTTATTTTACAATTTTAAAGTCAACATCCGATTATATCAAATAAATGTTAGTTAAGCAAGCTGATGATTAAATATCCATGTTACTACCAACAATAATAAAATTTTGAGTTGTTTTGCAATTTCCAAGTCAACTAATGGATTACAAACATTTGATATTGATTTCTATTAAATAAAATGTTAGTTAAGCAAAATATATGAGTAATAAAAAACTTAAATTAGTACATCTAACCCAAACCAAAAAATATTTTAAATAAAAATAATATTTCAACGCATAAAGAAATGTCTTGTCTGCTAAAAACATCTTATACGCAAATATTAAAATGTCAGGTGAAGAACTTGCAAATTTGTAAAAGCATGTGAATTTTTAAGGTGTAAGATAGGAACATGATACAATATATAAGACTTTATTAAAAGACAATAATCTGGGTAAATTCCCTATCTAGCACAATTTACACTTTTATTTCCCTAACTAGCACCATTTTGCTTTTATTTTCCTATCTAGCACTCTTTTGTTTTTATTTCTCTATCTAACACCCTTTTATTTCTTATTTCCCTATCTAGCACCATTTCAAAAATAAATAATTAATTAATTAATTTTTTTTATATAATTTTAATTTTGAATGCATTAAAAAATAAGTATTTTTAATGTTTAAAATAGTTAGAAATATAATTAATGAATAAAGAAATGAGTTTTTACAAAATAAAATAAAAAAGTAATAAATTAAAAATGTTTAGTTTAAAATTATTTTTTTAAGAATGAAGAAAATAAGAAATTAAACCCTACAACAACATAAAAGTTGAATCTATAAACATAAATTAATATTTATTATTATTATTGATGATGTAATCATGTTAATTTCAAGTAAAAAATACAGGACATAATTATAAAAAAACCAAAGTCAATTAGTATTAATTAATAGTGGACACACAAATAATATTGAAGTGTTTACCCTAAATGCAAAATCCTAAAAAAAAACTAATGCAAATGTTACACTTAATGCTTAAAAATGAGAAGAAAAAAATGCAAAAATAAATAAGTATAGAAAATAAAATCAACAATAATAAAATAAAAACAAAAAACAAAAATAAATAAACAATGACAGAAAAAAATAATAACTAAAAACATATAAGATATAAAATAAAGGAAAAACAAAATAAGATAA
>Ga0123342_1008326_pt1 | contig 13124 bp, 8 predicted proteins | sample Turbeawhitnodule_FD_89960 | JGI IMG/M metagenome (GOLD analysis project Ga0123342, IMG submission 89960) | Root nodule microbial communities of legume samples collected from Mexico - Turtle bean Mexico white nodule | ecosystem: Host-associated > Plants > Roots > Nodule | place: Mexico: Nepantla...
AAAAAAAAAAATATATATAAAAATATATATATATATATATATATATATATATATATATATATATATATATATATATATATATATTGGGGCAGCTATACAAAAATTCAGATTATCTATATAATTATATTCCCGTAACTTAAAATTTCTTATATAAGATAAAAAAAAGTAGTTTATAAACAAGTTCCTTCTTTAACATTGATTTCTTTTAAGAATAAAATTGTAATAGAAGAAAACACATTTTTTTTAAGAAAAAGAATAAAAAAAAAACTTGTATCTCTGCTATAATATGAAGGTTTTAAAATGAAGGAAAAATATAAAGTTTTATACGTACATTAAATTGTTATTATTAATTTAGATGCTCTATTCATTTATTAGAAAACTAAATTATTTATTTTCTTCCCTTAATGTTCTTACTTTTTCCATACGATCAACAGGAAGAACTTTCCATGTGGCAATTTATTTGTATCATTAAAAGCATACCCCAATAAATGATTTTTACTTTATCTTATTCTATTTTGATTCAGTAGTTATTTGTCGAAATTGATTTTAGGTTTCGAATTGATTGAGTTAAATTAATGTTAAAGAGTTTTTTGTGTTGACTAAAAAAATACATTAAATATTTTTATTAATTTAAATTTATACTAAAAATATTCAAATTAACTCTTAGTTTTTACCCAATTAAATTATATTTACAAATAATTTTGATCACGATTTTGTTTTTAAAAAACACTTCGACTTTTAAGCAATGTGAGACTATATTAGACGTAGCGAAACAAATCTCCAGTGGAGGTATAAGAAGAACGGATTGCATCACTTGGGTCAATTACCGAGGTATTATTCGTTTTGAAAGTCGGTGTTCCGTCACAGTTTTGTACTTAAAAGGTGCCTATGTAGGTTGGAGGAGGAAGAAGTATATAAACTGTTATTGACTATATTGGGTGTACCAGACAAACCTCCTAGTCAAAGTCTAAAGAAAACGGATTTCCTGTAACTGAGGGGCTTGGGACACTATTCCCAAGTCAAGTCTGAAAGATAGCACTGCTAGGAACACAATTGATTTATCATGATGATTTTTTATAATAAATAAACTTTTCTTTAATAAGGAGTTGATATATTGACACTGTTTCATATTTTAATAAATTAATATTTTTTTTTATTTTTTTTTATTTTTTAATTTAAAATATTATTATGTTATTATAAGTGTTTGTTAAGTGTATGTTGTGGTGGTGTTAACGGTGTTTAAGAAACTTTTCTCCAAATTATGTCCACAAACAAATGAAGCAAGAAATTAATATTTATTATGGAAATGTCATTTTCACTAAAAAGCAACCAATTGTATGTAATTAAATATCCAATTAAAGAGGCCGGCTATGGGACATTACACCACTAATATATAAACAATACAATCATTATCATTATTTTTTGACTTTCATAAAATCATTTTCCTTTGATTCGATCAACAAACACATCACAAATAATACACACTAAGTTAGTGTAGTGATCATGTCTAAATATTTATTTAACCATTAATATTTTTTTTTATCATATTATATCACTTATTGTATTTAGACTAAATTATAACGTTTTATTCTATTTATATTTTTTTTTATATATTTAAAGTGCTTTAAAATTATATTTGTATTGACTTAAACTTACTCTATTTAAAAGGATTAAACATAATTTTTTATGTGATTTTTTTTTCCTAATTCAAACTTTATATCTATTTGTAATAAGAAAACTATTAAAATAAATATTTTTTTTTATAATAAACGAATTTTTAAAATATTATTAAATAAAATAAAATATACAAAATAAATGTTGACCTTTACATTTATTTATTTATTTTCTTACTTTCATTACATGTCAAACAACTTCTTGGTTTTAACCAATCATTTTTAATGTTCACTAGGTCTCGAAGTTTTTAAAAAAGTTTAATTATTGACAAAGAACTATATATCATATGATATGTGATAAGATTCAAGCCAAATTACTATCTACTTGAATTTCCATTATTTCATACTTTGCTTCAAACAAAATAAAGAAGAAGAAAATTTTGAAAGTGGGAATAAAATAACATATATGTATATGTTTTCTTTTCGTTTTTAAACAAACATGTATTTCTTCTATATTCTCGAGACTTAGGAAAAATCACAAGAGTCAAATTTAATTTTATAACGTAAAAGTATTAATAAAGAAAATTATTAAATAAAAAGTATTTTTATAAGTCAAAATAATTAGTTACTATTTGACTAAATAACATATATATGTATATGTTTTCTTTTCGTTTTTAAACAAACATGTATTTCTTCTATATTATCGAGACTTAGGAAAAATCACAAGAGTCAAATTTAATTTTATAACGTAAAAGTACTAATAAAGAAAATTATTAAATAAAAAGTATTTTTATAAGTCAAAATAATTAGTTACTATTTGACTAAATTAGATACATTTTATAAACTTAAAAAAATTATTTATATTTAAAATAATTTTTGTTGTTAATAAAAATTTACAAAATAGTTTCTAAATTAATATGTATCAACGTTTTAGATACTACCTACTTTATATTATAAAGAATATAAAGTAGTTAGTATCTAGAACCTTAATAGTTAATTTAGATACCAACCTAAAAGTTATTTTATAATTTTAAAAATTACTTTAGATATAGTCTCTAGTATCTAATATAATCAATATAGTTATTTTTTTAATTTAATTTTAGTTGCTATCTAGTGATTTTTTTTTTAATGATTGATCATACTTATGGAACAAATATATAAAAAAATATGTTATATATTGATAATATAAAACAAGAAGTTACGTATAATCCATTTATAACTAAAATGATATTAAGAATATTGACTTTTATATTAATTAGCTTAAATTTCATATTCTTATTAAAAGTATAAAAAAGTGATTAGTAATCTATTAAACTCACGTACATTAACGACAAATTAGTTAATAATAAAATCATTTTTAAACAATCTACTAAGTAATGGGAAAAGATGATTGTGAAACAATGAAAAAATTCTCGAATATTCCTTATTATTTTCTTCTTTTGTAACAAAGATAAGCTAATTATTTTAACACAACATGTTAGGGTAAACGAAGATTGTCTTGAATTTTGCAAATGGTTCTGATTAGTTCTGGGAATTTTTTTGCATAAATACTCTTCAAATCTCTTAATAACTTCAGTCAACCTGCATTTGAATTCTTTAGTTAAATATAACATAACATACGACATCAAACATAATACAAACCAATTAACTAAGTAAATTGTTTCAAAAATATCATAAAATTTAAACATGGTATATTCCAGAATTTAAGAATCACTTTTCAATTGAATTGGTCGCAGCCAAAATCTTATCCTTCAAGATAATTCCCAATTACAAGCATATACCAAAAACTTTGAAGTTATAAAAACAGCAAGTTAATTTAACCAATAGCACTTAATTATTGGTTAATTCTTCATACAATATGCATTAAATGACGTGCAACTTTTGAAGTCACACTTTTTTTCTATGAGAATCAATGATTGAACATGAATTATGTTTCTAAAAAACAAAATAAATTTCTTTTTAAATGTTTGATGCAGCACTGGTTTTTTTATATTTGCAACTTCTGGTTTTTTTATAACGACAATTAATCTACTGTGAGCTTTGGAAATTCCGTTGTAAATTATGATCAGATTAATAATTAAGAAGCAGATTGAGATTATTATTCGAATCTGGAAAAGAATAAGCATGTTATGATGTTGTGTTTGTGCTGCATAAAAGAAGATTAAGATACAGCAAAGTTATAGTTATTATCTATGACAAGAGTGAGGTAAAATTGTGAGTATCATCACGGATTTCAAAGGGAATATTTGCATCAGCAAATGCAATGTTGAGATGTGTTTGAGAGAAAGTGAAACTCTCGTAGTTATCGAGACCGACTCAACAACAGTATCAACTTGTCGTTACTCTTAGGACTTTTGAATCATTCTTTTATATATTACTGCAATGCAATGACCTCACTTCAACTCATTCTAACCAGCAAAATAGTATCAAACTCAACTTCAAATACTTCTTCATTTTTCCTCACATGCCATTTGGCATCATGCACTAGAAAAAAACTTTATGTGTTCCATAGTCACTCAGGTAACTGTAATAACTACTTTTCTTCTCTTCAATCTTTGTTATAACCCTTTTTCTTTTCACTCATCATGGCCATGCATTGTCATATCAGCATCTCAACATGTCTCCTCTTTTGTCTGAGAGTCTGTGTGATATTTTCCTACAACTTGCATCTGTGTTGCATGTGTTGTTCACTTCAAGTTTACCAGTTTATGCTTACAGTGACATTGCAGTCACAGCAAGAGCTGCATGCAATAATGGTCCAAGCTGACTGAGAAGTCCTCCTCAAGATTCACAAGAAAGTGGTTCTGTAAGGTATCTGTCGGTTAACTTCTCTCAAAACATAGCTGCAATTTCTTAATATCAAATAGCAAATAAAACTGTGAATTTGGCAACTTCCTTCCCTTGAGGAAGCAAAGCAAAACACCTTGTTGATTTGTTTAGAAAAGAATTGTTTTCTGTTTCAAATCATTTTTAAAAAAAAAATTGTACTTTGGTTGCGTTTCTTAGCTGTTCCAACTATTTCCTTTCAAGGGTGATTAATCTGGACATTTTTATGCCATTTATAATGTATCACCACAACTCTCAACTATTTAACATTGAACAATTGGAATGAGTTAGAGCTTCATATTTAACACTCAAAAGTCAGTTTCTGATTCTTTATGATCGTACGCTAAGTCCTGACTACCCTTTTGAGTCCACAAATTCCTACCTCTTAACACTATAAGAAGAGAAAGCTTTTGAGCAGTGATCATGATTCATGACATTTACTTTTGTGTTCTGTGGGATTGGAGAATGATGTATGTATATGGATTAAAACTAAAGCAAGTGAAGTTGAAGACAAAGTTGTCAATTGATCTCACAACTTTCAAGATTGCAGGTTTTGAATTCAGAGATGGATCCAGAAAAATCAGTAGAGGATCAATTCTCCAAGCTACATCCTTCCTTGCCAGTCAACACCAAAATTGGAATAGTGGGTGGTGGTCCAAGTGGCTTATCAGCTGCTTATGCACTGGTCAGGCTTGGATATAATAATGTCACTGTCTTAGAGAAACATCATTCAGTTGGGGGCATGTGTGAGTCAGTAGAAATTGAAGGTATCCTATATCCAATACCACTCTCTAGTTGATCCAAGTGACTGTGAATTTTAATTATGTGTTCTACACAGGAAGAGTTTATGATCTAGGTGGCCAAGTTCTGGCTGCAAGCAGTGCTCCAGTCATCTTTCACTTGGCAAAAGAGACAGGTTCTCCACTAGAAGAAATGGACTCCCACAAGCTTGCAGTTATTGACAGTTCCTCAGGACAATACCAAGATATCAAAGTAGCTGATGATTATGTGTCTGTCATGTCACTTACATTAGCAATCCAAGTTAGTCTACTGCTTTTCTTTCATAGACACATAGAAAGTTTCTCAGCTCCTACGACTTGAAAATTGAAACTTGTAAATTTGAATGATGTTAATTCTACTGGTGCCACTAACAGGAAAAGGTGAAGCATTCTGGTCGTTTAGGGGTTCATGCTGTCAGTGAAGTTGCTTCAGACTTAGCTCCAGAATATGTTGAGCAACATGGACTTAAATCTGTCCCTAAATCTGTGGCTTATGGTTACACTGCTTCAGGATATGGGTTTATTCAAGATATGCCTTATGCCTACATTCATGAATTTACCAGAACTTCCATGGCTGGAAAAATTCGACGATTTAAAGGTGGATATACGAGTCTTTGGCAGAGGATTGCTGAATCACTTCCTATAAAACTTCACTGTAACACTGAGGTGTTCACAATCAAGAGGAACTCTGACAGTGTCACCGTTAATGTCAAGTGCTCAAGTGAAATTGAAACTATGGAATTTGATAAGATCATAATCTCGGGCAATTTTCCACTAAAATATGGAAGAACTTATAGATCAGTGCCTTCAACTAGCTTAGGTATGTACATTTCGCACTGTTTCATATTTATATATTTTTTTGTTTGAGTTTAATTAGAATACTGTTAATAAAAAGTCTTTATACCATATGTCAAAATCAAACCCTTTTCTTGTGGCAGAGTGTGAATCAGAAGTAATGGATGTAAGTGAACTTGAAAAGGATTTGTTCAGCAAAGTTGAAACAAATGACTACTACACAACTGTTTTAAAGATAAAGGGAATGGAACAAATGCCTGTTGGATTTTACTATTTTAGAGAATATATGGAAGATCCCAGCACAATTGGAAATCCAGTTGCCATGCAGAAGTTTTATGCAGACAGTGATATATTCCTGTTCTGGTCCTATGGCAACTCTGCTGATATTAAGGGACCAACTGTCACTGAGCTTGCAATCAAATCAGTAAAGTCAATGGGGGGAGAAGTTGAGAATTTCATTCTTCAACGTCGTTTTAAGTATTTTCCTCACGTCAGCAGCCAAGGTATTTTTTTTTCAGTAGTTTTCAAAATTGAGTTTCCTCTTTCAAGCATGAATTCTAAACTTTGAAGTTTGGAGTGCAGATATGAGAAACGGATTCTATGAAAAGTTGGAGTCAGAGCTTCAAGGTTCAAGGAATACTTATTATGTTGGTGGGCTTATGGCCTTTGAGCTTACAGAGAGAAACTCATCTTATGCCATGGCTTTGATCTGCAAGAAATTTGCAAATAGCAGTGATTTGCCAGTGTTTCCTTACACTAAGGTAATTTAGCAATTATTACGAGTCACTCACTGATTTGAATAATCTAGACTTTACATACTTTGATTATTTATGTTTTTTAAATAGAGCTGCATGCACTTACTAGAAGTGTGTCTTTTGCAGAGTTTGTTTCCCTTGCAAAGTGAGTTCCAGAAAAAGGAGCCTAAAGAACTAGGTGAATTGCCCGGAGTGCAATTTCCCAATTTGCCAACTTTGAATAGCTATTTGAAGCATTGGGGAACTCATACAGTGACTCAAAACAGAACTCTTTACACTTGGATAAATGAAGGAGGAACAGTGGGTGGCAAGAGGACATATGGAGAACAACACTTGAATGCTTCATGTATTGCACATAAGCTCTTAACGAGTGAAAAGACAGTGATCAAGCCTGGTGACAGGGTTCTCCTAGTCTATGTTCCTGGTCTAGATTTCATTGATGCCTTCTTTGGATGTCTAAGAGCTAAAGTTTTACCAGTCCCAGTTCTTCCCCCGGACCCCATGCAAAGAGGTGGACAAGCACTTCTAAAAATTGAGAACATTGCCAAGTCATGTGGCATAGTGGCGATTTTATCAACAGTGGCTTATCATTCAGCAGTACGTGCAGGTCAGCTGAAAAGTTTGATCTCATTAACTGGAAAAATTGGGAAATCCGCAGCTCAGTGGCCTAAACTTCCTTGGCTGCACACTGATTCTTGGGTCAATAATAACTCAAGAAATTTGGCTTTGGAAGATGTAGATGATCAATGTGAATCCAAGCCTAGTGATATATGTTTCTTGCAGTTTACCTCAGGTTCAACTGGTGATGCTAAAGGAGTCATGATTACTCATGGAGGGCTCATTCACAATGTGAAGTTGATGAAAAGTGTATACAAGAGCACCTCAAGGACAATGCTAGTGAGTTGGCTTCCTCAGTATCATGACATGGGGCTGATTGGAGGACTTTTTACGGCTCTTGTTAGTGGTGGATCTGCTGTGCTTTTCTCACCGATTACATTTATTAAGAAACCACTCTTATGGCTTGAAACCATGAGCAAGTATCAAGCAACTCACAGTGCTGGCCCCAACTTTGCTTTTGAGTTGGTGGTTCGAAGGTTAGAATCTGAAAAGGACAAGCTTCAGAATTTAAACCTCTCATCCATGGTTTTTCTCATGGTTGCCGCTGAGCCAGTGAGACTGAAGACCATGAAAAGGTTTCTTGATTTAACTGCTTCTTTTGGCTTATCTCAGAAGGTGATGGCTCCAGGATATGGCTTAGCAGAAAATTGTGTGTTTGTCAGTTGTGCATTTGGTGAAGGGTGTCCTATTCTTGTTGACTGGCAGGGAAGAGTTTCTTGTGGATATATTCACCCTGGTGATGCAGATATTGACATTAGAATAGTTGATCCAGAGAATTGTGAAGAGCTTCGAGAAGATGGAAAGGAAGGAGAAATATGGATTAGTAGTCCAAGTGCTGGAATAGGATACTGGGGAAAGGAAGAACTGAGTCAGAAAACTTTTAGAAATGAGCTTCAGAACCATCCTGGACGAAACTACACAAGAACTGGAGACTTGGGAAGAATAATTGATGGGAAGCTATTCATCACCGGGAGAATCAAGGATCTTATCATTGTGGCTGGAAGAAACATCTACTCAGCAGATGTTGAGAAAACAGTGGAGACTTCATCTGAATTTCTTCGTCCAGGGTGTTGTGCAGTCATTGGTGTCCCTGAGGAGGTTTTATCAGCAAAGGGGATTACCCTGCCAGATGGATCTGACCAAGTTGGCTTGGTTGTGGTTGCTGAAGTGAGGGATGGTAAAGCGGTGAGCAAAGATGTGATTGAGCATATTCAGACTCGTGTGGCAGAAGAACATGGAGTCAGTGTTGCTTCTGTCAAGTTGATCAAGCCAAGAACCATCAGCAAAACAACCTCAGGAAAAATCAAGAGATTTGAATGTCTCAAACAGTTTGCAGATGAAACACTGAATTTGGTGCCTCAACCTATTCCGACAAGGAAATCACTGTTAAGATCGTTTACTACAGGAACATGCACAGAAGGAAGAACACCCCGGGCCCACCTGGTGAGAAGTAGTAATCCTCTACCAATTCCAAAAAGTAACAAGGAAATTGTGGAACACTTGAAAAGGCTTATTTCTGAGCACTCAGGAATCCCAATCAAAGATATCTCAGTCGCAGAGAACATGTCAGCCTATGGAATTGATTCAATTGGAGTGGTTAAAGCAACTCAAAAACTCTCAGATTTCCTGGGTGTGCCAGTTGCAGCTATAGATGTCTTCACTGCATCATGCATTCAAGAATTGGCTAACTTCTCCGAGAATCTTATGTTAAAGTCTCAAAGCAATTCATCCCATGCTCCACTTGCTGACATTGACACTACTGAAATGGTTGTGGATGTGTCCAAGTCTCGCCAATGGGGTATCCGTTTACTCCAACTCCTAGCACTTCTTTATATTTCCATCATGCTGTTTTCTCCTGCTTATCTATCCATCACTGCTTTTCAAAGTTTCATACCAAATGCCAGTGAATCGGTATATGGAATGCCTTGGTCAAACTATTTGCTTTCCTTGACTTTGGCACCCCTTTCTTGGATCCTTTGCATGGTTTCTACTTGCATTTGCATTTCACTTTTGGGAAATTCTTTCTTGAGGCCAAACTATGCCCTGACACCCGAAATATCCATCTATTCAATGGATTTTGTCAAGTGGTGGGCGCTCTATAAAACTCAGGAAATTTCATCGAAAGTTTTGGCAACCCACCTCAGAGGAACAGTGTTTCTGAAATACTGGTTTGAGATGCTTGGTGCAAGAATTGGATCCTCAGTTTTACTGGACACAGTTGATATCACAGACCCGTCTCTGGTTTCAATTGGAGATGAAGTTGCCATTGCTGAAGGGGTTTTGGTTCAAAGTCATGAGGTGAAGAATGGAATTCTAAGTCTCCTCCCTATTAGGATAGGTAGAAATTCTTCAATTGGGCCTTATTCTACTATTCAAAAAGGAAGTGTGATTAAAGAAGGATCTGAAGTAGAACCCCTGCAAAAGGTTGAAGGAGGCCAACATGTCCCCAAGCCTTCTAAGCTTAATAACGTTAAAGAGGTCAGTACATGCAAATTGCTGAAATAACTGAAATTCCATTGATTCTTCTATTGCTACAGTTCTAGTAGCATTGTCATTCTTTATTATTCAAAACTTCATCATTTCATATAATTGCTATCTCATATATCTAAACTAAGAACCTGTAGTACTTTAAGCCTGAACTAATAACTAAGGTTTTTTTCTTTTTATTTCAGAATGCAGTGTTGCTTGTTACAACCAGCAAAACTCAGTCTAATGCCATGTACCATTTCTTGGGGATCTATCTTACTGGCTTTCTCAGCTCCCTTGCTGCAGCCATTGCTTACATTCTGTACACATGGTTCTTCCGGATACCTGCATCATTCCAACACTTTTCATTTCTTTGTATATGTGGGGCATTCCATTGGATCCCATTTACCATTGTTGCATATGCCACCATGTTTTCTGATATCCCATCAAATCCCATTGTCTTTACCATTTCATTTACCTGCGCCTACTTGCTCCATGGTCTCATACTCACCTCTCTCACCTGCGCCTTGACCCGTTTGCTAAAATTCAGTCAAAACCAAACCCATTTTAAAACCTGGCTTAGAAATCGATTGACCATTTCCTGCCACCAAAGATTTGCCAAGCTTCTCTCAGGAACAGAAGCCTTCTGCATATATTTACGCCTTTTGGGTGCAAAAATTGGCAAGCACTGTTCGATCAGAGCCATCAACCCAGTTTCAAACCCCGAGTTAATGTCAATAGGTGATGGAGTCCATCTTGGTGATTTTAGCAAGATAATCACTGGTTTCCACTATTCAAACGGATATGCTTGTGGAAAAATAGAGGTTCAGGATAATTCAGTTGTGGGGAGTCAAAGCCTAGTCCTCCCAGGTTCTGTTGTAGAAAAGAATGTCATTCTGGGTGCTCTTTCAGTTGCTCCAATGAACTCTATACTCCATGAGGGTAGCGTGTATATTGGATCCCAAACCCGAGTTGCAACCAGGAACTCTTCAAACTCTTTAGATGAACGGATAGAGGAGATGGACATGGAATACAAGAAAGTAGTCGCAAATATGGCTGCAAATTTAGCTGTAACAACTATCAATGTCAAAGCAAGATACTTCCACCGCATTGGTGTTAGTGGAAAGGGGCACTTGAAAATCTATGACAAACTTGAGGGCATTCCACTGCACAAGGTTTTTCAGCCTGGTAAAAGCTACCCCGTCATGGTAAGACACAGTAATAGCTTGAGTGCTGATGATGATGCTAGGATCGATGCACGTGGTGCATCTTTGAGGATTCTTTCTGATGCACCCGATTCTAACCATGTTCCCCTCATTGACCTGACACTGAAAACTGGCAATGCGTTTTATGCTCGCACTCTTGCTGATTTTGCAAGCTGGCTTGTGTGTGGCCTCGCTGCGAGAGAGGAACTTGTCAAGCGTACCCCACATGTTCGTGAAGCAGTGTGGAATTCACTTCGACATGCTCACTCATATGCTGAACTGCATTACTACTCAAACTATTGCAGGCTCATGCGCTGCACCGATGGACAAGAAATGTACGTGAAGTTCAAGCTAAGGCCTATTGACAGAAGCATTGGTGAGGACGCAGGTAAGGTTAAACCAACTGGGATTCTTCCACCGGAAACAGGAGCAATTCCAAGGGATGAAAACGATACACGTCCCTTACTTTTCCTTGCTCAAGACTTTCAACGGCGCGTGAGTTCCCCTGGTGGAGTTCGCTATGTCTTCCAAGTGCAACTTCGAGCAGTGCCAGAAGATGAAGCCGCACGTGACATTGCACTCGACTGCACCAAACCATGGAATGAAACTGAGTTCCCATGCATTGATGTTGGAGAGATAAACATCACTGAGAATCTCTCTAGGGAAGAATCAGACAAGCTTGAATTCAACCCCTATATCAAAAGCCATGAGTTGGATGTGATCCCCGCCACTTCCAACACCCAGAGTGCCTCAATCGATCATGGCCGTTCATTGATCTACGAGATTTGCCAGCACGTGCGTAATGGACAGCCGCTCCCACACTCTTGGAGAAACCTCGTAGAGCAATCCAACGTTAAGGTAGACTTGTCCTGCTGTCCTATCGCAGCATCAATAGCAACACCAAAGCCCAAAAAGGAGACGAAATTGGTGACAACCTTAACCTTGACAAGAACCTGGTACCAGACATTCTCCGCGGTTTTCACTCAACCGTTGCTACAAACAGTTTTGCCTTACACGGTGGTGGGTTTGTCTGTTTTTGCCCCTCTGAACTTTGTAGTGAATATGAAGAACGCTGAGAAACTCTCAGTGCAATGGCTGTTTCCTCTGTTTTGGATTCTCTCGGGTGTTATGGGTGCACTGGCATGTGTTGTGGCGAAATGGGTTCTGGTGGGAAGGAAGAGAGAGGGTGAGATGGTGCCCTTGTGGAGCAAAAGGGTGATGATGGATAGCACGTGGCAAGCCATTAGAACAGTGGTTGGGGAGTACTTCATGGAGATAGCAAGTGGGTCGTTTTTGTTCGTGATGTGGATGAGGTTGATGGGTTCAGAGGTGGACATGGATGGTGATGCTTACGTAGACAGCATGGGAGCTTTGTTGAACCCTGAAATGGTGAAGATTGAGAGAGGTGGTTGTGTGGGAAGAGAAGCATTGGTATTTGGACACATATATGAAGGTGATGAAGGTGGAATGGTGAAGTTTGGTGGAATCAAAATTGGTGAAGATGGGTTTGTGGGAAGTAGAGCTGTGATCATGCCTGGTGTTCATGTGGAGAATGAAGCCAATCTTTCTGCACTTTCTCTTGCCATGAAAGGAGAAATAGTTAGGTCAAGATAAATTATATCATCTATGTTTTTTTTACTATATAGTGCTCTCATCCCATCATTATTCATGTTAGATCAAGGTAGTAATTATCTTGAAACTTCTAATGATGTGAGATATAGATGAACTCTTATCAAAGGTTTATTATAAATAAAGATCAAATTTAAAAAAATAACGGTGGAAATATGGAGGAAATATAGATACATGGAAAGTAATTTTTTTACACTGCTTTTTTAATTTTTTTAATTTTGAAAATTATGTTAACATTTTGCATTTTGCTTATATTGGGTAAATTCCCTATCTAGCACCATTTAGACTTTTATTTCCCTAACTAGCACCCTTTTCTTTTTATTTCCCTATCTAGCACCCTTTTGTTTTTATTTCCCTATCTAGCACCCTTTTATTTTTTATTTCCCTATCTAGCACCATTTCAAAAATAAATAAATAAATAATAATTTATTTATTTAT
>Ga0123342_1008327_pt1 | contig 13123 bp, 5 predicted proteins | sample Turbeawhitnodule_FD_89960 | JGI IMG/M metagenome (GOLD analysis project Ga0123342, IMG submission 89960) | Root nodule microbial communities of legume samples collected from Mexico - Turtle bean Mexico white nodule | ecosystem: Host-associated > Plants > Roots > Nodule | place: Mexico: Nepantla...
TACACAAGTGTTAAAATATATATATATATATATATATATATATATATATATATATATATATATATATATATATATATATATATGATTTGATGTGATGTGATCTCATACAAACTAAGTTGTATATTATGCAGAATAGCTTACTCTTTTGGGAATGTCATAAACCATATATTTTGTTAAGTTCTGCTTGATTTTCTGTGTCTGAAATCTTAGCCATTTTTAGTAAAGGAATTATGTTTTCGGCAGGCTAGTTTTGATTAGTTGATTAGAAGGTGTTGTGTTGTAAGGTCTTCTCAGGTTTTCTAATGAGTTAGATCATTCTTGAAGTGATTCTTATGTATATATTGTTTCTTGCTGATACGATTAGTTGATTAGAAAGTGTTGTGTTGTAAATTCGTCTCAGTTTTTTTATATAGGTTGGATCATCCTTGAAGTGATTTTTATGTATATATTATTTTTTTTTGTGATAAGAGAAATATTAAAGGATTATTATGTTGTATTAGTGAATGACAACTTTTTCAGAATTGTATACTTGAACTTTCACTTCCATAGACTATTGCAATTCTCAGTAGAAATGTCTTTTCTGTGATTAGTACTCATAGGAGTTTGCCACACCTAAGTTCTTAGCCCTTTTTGTCGTATTAGTTGACTCAAATTTTGAGTTAGAAACTAGTACCAAGCATCAGTGTTTGATAAAGCTAAAATAACAAATGTACGACCACAGGAAAAGAAACAAAATGGAACAGAAGTAAAGCCTAATTGGATAACGGTATAGTGTTGTGAAGTAATGTTAGTTAGTGAATCCATTAAGAGATGGGAAAGGGAGAAAGAAACTGCATAAGTCAATATAGAGCATACAAATATGCTGTTCTAAAAGTAGAATGTTAAACCATAAAAGGTGCATATAGAACAGTGGAGAATAGCTCCTCCATGTATACTTTCGTTGCACATAACCACTAAATTTCGTCTAGTTTCAGAAAACTTTGCTTTCTACACATTTAAAGAGGCTGAATGACATTGTATCAAAAAGGGGTATGAACCAAATGAGGAATCGCTACTTTGATCTTCAGAAAGAGAGAAAAGAGAGCAGAAGTGGAGAAAATAAATGAAAAGCAAAAGTTGTCAGAGAGAAGCACTTTTCTCAGTTTGACAAAAGGGTATGCATTGGATTTCAGATTTTCCCAAACTTCAATTATTAAACTCAAAACTTAAATATATATGTAGACTTGCATAGACAGTGAAAATCCAATCATGCACCCATGCAGATAGATACTGACAGCACTAACACATTATTCCCAAACATTTTCACACATACACATATCAGAGAAAGAGAAAGAGGTTACCTGGTAGAAGAATTAGCCCATAGATTGCTGGAAGTGTAGCCCATGTCACAATCCATGGAGGCTCCTCTCTGATTGGGTAAAAAATTCTTATTTTGATTATTTGGGACTGTTAGGGACATGAAATCCTCATCCCCATCTGTTTTATTGCATTATGTAAATATAATTCAAAAATCATACCATTATAGACATATATATGCAAGTCAATAATTAATCTTTTTCCTTTATATAGCTTTTAAAATATTCATACATATTAGTTAATGGATATAGATTAAGAGGGTCTGAGTCATAAAGGGGTGTTAGGGAATCTCCATAGGAATTGAAAACATTGAGCTAAAACATTTGGAGCAGAAATCAAGGAATTAATTAGTATATATTGCATTAGGTAAAATATTACAAGCGGCGAAGGTGATTCATTATATATGAATTACCTGAAGAAGCTGCAGGTTTGTCAGTGTTCTTAACAGTTCGATACATCTGCAGTAACAAGAAAAAAAGACAAGAAGATTAATATAATACACAGAAATGGACTTATATATATATTAAAAAAGAAAAAGAGCAATGATAGATGGGAAATCTGAAGTGTGTGTGAAGAAGATTTTGAAGGAGAATAAAAAAGGGAAGAAAATAATGAAATGAGATGCTTCTTTTTGTGGGTTTGTTTGTTTAATAACCACGAGGTTGATGTTTGGTAAGGTAAGTAATTGCTTCTATTATTGAGAAATGATGGCTACTTTTCCTGCTTTCTCTTTCTCTTTCTCTCTCATGAAAAGTAGAACTTGTCATGTTCCTCTTGCATCAAACAACAACTTCCACTGTTCATCATTCATTCATTCACTGCATGCCTCGGTTCCTGTGCGGCCCCATGGATAGACCTTGGACAAAGTCTACACACTACCCTAGTCCACAGAGGCGCAACAAAACACACACACACAGAGGGAAAGAAAGAGAAATATAGAAAGGTTTTTTTCCTGTGATTTTGTTTTACATGGAAGGAGAGGATAAGAAATGAGGGTAAGGTGTGTAAGTCATATATACCTGCAAATGGCTCTTGACATGAGCTAGTGTTAGATCTTTCACATCCATTAGTTCCAAAACTGACTTAGGAGTAGCCCCTATCATCCAACAAATACAACACTTCAAAACACTGTAAAACCTAGACAAATAAGAAGCTAATAGTTGTTGCTTTTGTTCACTTAAAACATGATTTTGTTATTGTTAATGAGTCTTCAAACACACTACAGAACTCATATGCAAAAGGGAAGAGAAGAGAGATTCACTTTCATGGCCACCAAGAAGTTGAACAGCATGAACAAAGCGATTGTGAAGAGAGCTGGTCCAACGCATTCTTGGAGCCCTCATGTTCCTCTTATTACTTTGTTGCCTTGGCAACATTCTTGACCTCACAAATCCATTAGGGAATTCAGAAGCTCCAAAATTTGTACTGTTCCCAAACTGCTGCTGAGGGTAATCAAAGTACTGAAACTGTTGGGGCCTTGAGATGGGTTCTCCTGCTACACCCCCAACAGCACCATTATAACTATAGTTAGGAGCCGAATTGGCAGAACAAGGAGGGTGTGGAACTGCATATAGAGAAGAAAAGGAAAACTTGTTGGTGGGGCTTCTATCTATTGAGGGAACTGTAGCACTGTTGTTAGAAAGGTTACTGTAGAGAGGGATTCCATTGATGAGCCTTATTTGAGCCTCGGAAACCCGATGATGGCTGAGTCCGACAAGGTTTCTCTTCCTCCAGGTGGTTTCAGCCTCAGAGGGAGCAGCAGCAGTGACAGCACTTGTAGAGTTGGCTAAGGACAGTTGTGTGTCTTTGATTGAACCATCACTGTGGGATTTGAAGCCTTCAGCATCGTCATCATCTGCTTGATGTGGCCATGTATCAAAGGGTGAATCCCCTCCACTGCAAATTGAAGAAGGAGCACTGTTTGGGAGGCTAATGTGAAGGGAAAGATCAGGAATCTGATTCGATGATTGCTCTCGGAAAATCTTATTCTGGGGCATTTTTTCAAATGATTTCAATCTATAGCATATAGTGTGCTACAACAACACTGAAATGAAAGGGAACAAAACCAAAACCAAAAACACACTCAACCTAAGTAGAATTCAGAATTTGAATGAAGGTTTTGTTTCTTTTATCACCAAGTATACATCAGAAACATTTTAGAGGTGATCCAACCCATATAAAAAAGATTGAGACGATGTTACAACACAACACTTTCCTATCGACTACTCAACACTAATCCTGCCAAAAATCACAACCACAAACAAGCTAAGGTGAAACAAGACAAACCCAAAAAACAAAACATCAATCAGAATAAAAGAAACAAACTGAAGGGATTTATAAGTAATAAAGACTAAACCAGTATAAACATATAGATTTGAGGGAAGGTATATGTTTATTCTTCCACTATAGATTGAAATTTGATATATGTTATGAGAAGAGAACCCCAGAAGCTAGAAAAGAAAAAAAAAAAGAAAAAGGAAGCTAGAATATTAAACAGTTGAGGTGATCAATTGAAGAGGTGCAAAGTGATGAAATATGTGTTTGAAAGAGAAGACACTTTCTCAGGTACACAAAACTATGGATATAGAGAGAGAGAGGGGGGGAGAAAGATGTGTAGTGGTGCATATAATATAAACAAAAAATGTAAAAGGAATGGGAAAGAAAGAGAGAGATGAGAGTGTTTTTTGCTGGCTAACTTGAGTTGAGAGTATATATAGGAAAGTGACACTCCAACAATTCCTTTCATTCTTTTTTCTTTTCTATTTAATTAACTCTGCTTTTCTTTTCTTTTCTAAGTAGTCAATACACGCGAAAACTGCAAAGTTGGGACAAGTTTTGCTGTGTTTGATTTTTCTTTCTCCAAAGAGGAGAGAGTGAAATATATTAAACACTAAAGAGAGTAATCAAAGAGGGATTCCACTGTTCATTCTGCTGCTACTTCTATCTCAGGATCTTCATCCCCTAAAACTCTAGTTAATTTCTGCTACAAATAATATATGAAATAAGTATGAGATTTTAATTTATAGTTTTTTTTTTTTAATTTGATACATGCTACAAACTTCGTTAGTTAACATTAGTATTAGGATTTTAAGTCTCTCAATGACAAATTACAATAAAGAGGGATGATGATTGGTTTAAAAATTATTATTTATTTTTAATTTTTAATTTTTTTTTTAATTTTTTTTTTTAATTTTTTTTTAAATTTTCTATATAAATAATAAGATTAGGCCATGATAATTGTTTCAATGAATCAAATAAGATAAGAATAATATAATCAAGATGAAAATATAGACACATCCAAATTTTGTTACACTGGTTTGATTCTACGAGAATTTATGTCGAATCTAATTCAAAGAATCATAAGTGGATTATTATTCACTTCCAAGAACTTATACGCAACTAAACTAAGAAAACTTACAACACAACACTTCTGTAAACTCCCTTTAAGAAGAATTATAAGATATTGCAAATACTTAAATATCTATAACCGCACAACCCACTTGTATATCACATTTTAGTGAAACTTACAAAAAGAAAGAAATATATCGACTAGAGTAACACATATTCCTCAAAAAGAATAACAGTGAAAATTACAAAAAGAAAGAAATATATCACCTAGAATAACACATATTCTCAAAAGAATTACAACACAAAACCTATAACAATTTCTATTTTGATTGATGATCTTAAGGAATGAAATTTCTTTAAAATATAAAAGATCTTTATTCAATAACTCTTTTCAAGAACTATAGCTAAAACTTTCGTAAGTATTTGAAAAGAGATGTTAATTTTGAAAACAATAAAATTCTCTTCTTTTAAAAAGTTTGGAAATATTTTCTATTTGTGATTCAGATAGTCGTCGATTATAATTAAACATAATCAATTATTATGTTTTTTTTATGTAATTGAGAAAGCAATTTGAATTAATATAATCAATTATTATTAAACGTAATTGATTATTTGTAAAAATGTACATTTTCATATTGCATAATATAATTGATTATATTATCCTTAAGCCTTCTTTTTATTTTATACTACTAACCTGTTATCAAACAAAGAAAACCCCTTCAATAGCACATGTTTATGAGATACAAAATAACAACTCAGGCTTAGAAGGTCTTACGTAAACCTAATAACTTAAAGAATGCAAACAATTTAAAGGATACATCACCCAATTAGAATAAGTAAAGGTGAAATCTATTACTTTCCTCTTCATCCATGACCATACTTGTAGTTGTACCAAAGTAAAGATTTCATCCGGATCCACCCTCCTTCCTTTAAAAAGCACTCTATTTCTTTGATTCCAGATACTGTAAATGAGTGTTTCCCACATGTCTTTTCACACACGGGTTAATAAGTTGCTAACAAGTTATTAAGTTTAATTAAGAATCTAAAAGGATCAATGTGTTTTAATTATCACATATGTTATTTTTTGTTTTTTAAAGACTAATATTAAAAGAAATAAGAAAATTTCAAAAAACAATCATTAATTAAGTTATTATATTGAAAATGGACAAAAGTACAAAGTAAACATAAGTGTTCATATTGTCATATATATCATAAAAAAATGAGAAAAAATAATACATGAAAAAAAAAACTTCAATTAAAAGTATCAAATTACATTTCTATCCTTATGTAAAACCTCTATATAATTAGCCATGATATTCTCTTCAAAAATTAACAATTTAATCTTAAAAGCATCTTAGTTATATAATAAAAAAATTATAACAAATAAATTAATTTAAATAAAGTAAATTTAAATTTATCATATATAAATAATTAATTTAGTCTTGATTTTTAATGTCAATTATAAATAATTACCAATAGGGGTCGAAAATTTCCAGAACATGTCGGTACACACCGAACAACATGGGTTTGAATGTATTAATTAGAGTGTGTACTAATCGTAATTAAACCGTACATAAATTGGGTAATACAAACGTTAATTGTGACACACACCTTAATCTAGGTACAACACTAAAGGGGTCAATCAGAAATTATAATTAGACACAATAATCAAGACAAATGTACGTCATTCTTACAACATTAATTACACTCAAATATTGAATACTCACTTGAATGTCATAGAACCTTTTGTCGGTGCACTCCTGACCAAGAGCTGAAGCCCGAACGTTAAAAAGAAAAAGAAAAAAAAGTACAACCAAATGGAAGAATTCAATTGTTTCGCCGATAAGAGTTATTATCTCATCCCGTCGTAAAAAAACAAAATATACTATTTAAATTAGATTAAAAAGTTAAAATTAGTCCATTATATGGATTACAAATAATTTATTTTATTGAATTTGAATTGTACCAATGTAAGAAGACTACCTACATAAAATTCATCCTAATGTATATCATGATTTTTTTTATTAATTAAGAGTGTGAAATCTTTTTACGTGATGAGTTCATAGAAATTAAACTAAAGTGAAAAACAAAGGCTTGGTTTCTAGCTTGTGCATTATGAAAATTTCTTGTATATATTTTGCGTGATACTTAATGCTGACACAGACATTCATACGGATTTTGTAGCATATGTTCTTACTTAACCTAACCAAACTTTAATTAAGCTAGAATAAATGGATGTACTTTATAAAGAAAAACTTTTTAAAAAAAAAAAGTTGACTATTGGGGCTTTAATTATGCTTATATATCCCTTTCAGTATTCAAGAAGGAGTTTTGTGTGCAATTTTCTCTTTGATTAATATTTATCATAATTGCATTTATTAGGGTTGAATTCTTATGTTAACTATATGCTCCTCAATCTAATGCTTTTTCCGTGTAGAATCACTTTCGGAGTACCAAAAATGTCGTGAGACATTGAAGAAGCACTTCTTCCTTGTGTTTTCTTTTTTTCATAACTAAAGATTAAGTAGATTAATTTCACTAGAGATACATTTATGCAATACTTGATTTTGACACATGCATGTGAATTCAACTTCTAATATTCAAAATTGATAAAACTATAATTAATTTATATAATTATATTTTTTAAATGGATATATCGGTGAGAGTCGATACCTAACCTGATAGACATAAATTCGTTGAGTTTCAAGTAATGAGTTATTTTATATATAAATATCTTTATTGTGTCTTTAATCTAAAACTTTAACATTATGAGAGTTTGTGAATTTTTTTTTATGTACTATTAACTATTAATCTCACTGGACTTGAGATTCTTGATTTCACATTAACAAGAGTAAAAAAGTCATATTCTTTATTATAAGAATCATGGTGTTGAAATTTTTTGTATTTACGACATTAGTTGATTTTGTACAAGTCAAACCATGTCAATAGATCTTTTACTCAAATTGATGTATTGTAAATTTTTGTGGGTGCGGCTTGAAGGTCTAAAGTCTCATTTTTTTTTTTGTGTATAAAGATTAAAGCATCCCTCAAATGTTTTTTTAAAATTTAATTAATTTTTTATTAATAAAAAATATATAAATTCGTGAAATATATGATGGAAAAAATTTACACGGAAGCAACACACGATCAATAATCAACTTCAGAAAAATAAACAACACAAGATTTAACGTGGTTCGGTCGCCAACTGCAACCTACATCCACACAGACAACTAGTAAGTTTTATTTATTTACTGTTGCACACCATTTACAAGTACAATGATATTTTTAAATAGAAATTATAAAAGATACAATGATTAAGCTCATTCACTAATATTATGTTTAGTCAGTCCAACTCAATTGGTCATAACTTCATACCCAACAATATACAGTATTTAATATTAATATTTTGTGAAATTGATGTCGACCAACTAGAAAAAAAAAAAAAAAAAAACTTTTGTATAATATTGGGCATGAGGGAGTTATTGAAGTGAGGAAGGGTTTAGTTAGTCTTTTCACAAGTTTTGAATTTTGTGGTATAGGTTACAAAGACGTAATTATCATATCTTTTGTTAAACTATTCCCAAAATTTAATGGCAGCACTAATAGCACACGCAAGTAGATACTCTAATTTCAATGTTTTATTTCCTTTTGAATTAACCCATATGCATAAAATCTAAGAAGCTTAAAATGGTGTGAAATTGTGATGTGACACGTGTGAATGCAATGATGGTAATTGATGAAATTTGGATAGCAATATTAAGTAATTTTATGATTGGCAATGAATGAAGGGTGGGTGTAATAGTGTGATTAAGCAAAGTTTTGAAGTTGATGGTGAATAATGGAGGCATTGACCTTTGTGAAGGGACACTTAGACACATAGAGAGACCAAGAAAGAGGGCCTAAAGGCTTGTTTGTTTGCTTCCACATATTTGTCATTCTAAACCCAATAATTTCAAATTCCTTTGTAACTTTCTTAATTCCTTTTCATCCTTCCAAATATTCCTTTCTAATCCCCTAACAACTTCTCTACCATTTCTCACTTTTCTTCTCTCTCACCTTCTTTCACAATAATGCACATACCACAATACAACATCAATAATAATTTTAAAGATACAATCTATTTTTCCAAATAAAAATAACAAAAAGAGTTTACATCTTCATATACAACCTAAAACTACTTCATGTGTAAATAAATGTTAATTTTTAAATATTTTTAGTTTAATTATGCTTTTTATTTCAAAAACAATACTGCAAAAATGATAGAGTAACTCTTTTTTTTTATCGGCAACATAAATAAATATGAGACATTTTAAAAATGTTTCAACCCGAACATGTCACTGTGATATACATAACTTTAAAAAAAATACGATAAAGAATGTGTCTATTATCTTTAACACCATGATAAAATGATTGATGATTTAAAATATATATATTATATTAATTTTTATTTAAATAAAATTTATGTTTTTCTTATATGTATATGATTTATGTTTTTTATAAATATGATATAGGGAAGAGGAATTTTTATAAATGTTTAACAAAGGAGATTGGCATGATTTGTGAAATGTAAGTATAATCATTTGGACATTTTAAAAAAAAAACTAACCATATTTTACTTATTTTTTAACTAAGCTAGATTAAATAAAACCTTTAAACATTGATAAATAATGTCCATAAATAAATACTTATAATACACTTCAATTTTTTTATTTTATGCATATTTAAGGGATAATTAAATGTAAACACAATATAATGCTATAAATTTATGATAATAATAATAAATAAATAAATAAAGTATATAAGTAATAATGAGAATAATTATAATCATATATAATAATAATAATAATAATAATAGGCTAAAATCATGATACATAATAATAGAAACTTTTAATTTTTTTATACTTTGTACTTAAAACAGAACTTTTTTTTTTCTTTTAATTTTTGTTGTTGCATAATTTTTTTATCAACTGTGAAATAAATACCCTGTATCCCCACTACTATTATACCTTTGAGCAAATTGAACAAAATTTAAGTAAACTCTCTCATTTCTTTTAAAGATCACATCAAGAATATTTTGATTGATTTATTGTATAATTTTGTAAATTATAATCTTATGTCCATTAAACTGACATGGTATTGGATGTTTTTCTATTACCAGTTACTGAAATGGATTGCTTAATCATTATGGCTTCAATACTTGGACTCAACATATCCTTCCTTAATTAAACTCCATAAGGAACATGACAAATTCAAATTCCTTAATCATTGTTTGATGTATTTTAATTTTATTTTTATTTTTATGTATTCTCAAGTATAAAAAAATTTATGATTATGAAAAGTTAGAGGGAATTCAAGCCCTTAGAATCCATTCTTTTTTTATTGGAGTATTCTAGTATTGTCAATATAGTCTTATATTGTTAAGAAGTCAAGGTCAATGACGATTTATATACTTCTTCTTTCTCTAATCTACCAATGATATTTATCTGACTTGAAGTAGGAACAAAGTTTATTTAATTACAAGAAATGAAATTAAGTAAATTAAAATAAATATATAAAAAATTAGAAAACAATATGTGAATTTGATTTAATAAAGTAGTAGTGATTACGATTTTATGTTTATTCATTATATTTGAGTTTGTTTCTCTCTATTGTTAATAATATTAATAAAAATAATAATACTTTATTTATAGATAATAGTTAATTTGCGACTGATTTAAGACATTACATATTTTTTTTTTTTTGGTGTAAAATTGATTTTTAACAATATGAGAACCACTAAATATATTTATATAAAAAAAATTATATTATGTATTAATGAGATTTTTGCGACGGATTTATAACATTATCTATGAATTTCTTCTATATGTAAACTTGATTTTTAATAATATACGGACCATTATGTATATTTAAATAAAAATAATTATATCATGTACTTATAGAACTTGATTTCGATTTTCTTTCGTAATAGAATGTTAATAACAGTGATAATAAAATTAATAATAATAAAAAATTAAAATAAAATATTATATTTTTACTTTTATGAGTTATTATGAATTTATCATATTGATTATATTACTCGTTTAATTTGAGAACATGTGAATCTTCCATGGCTTTCAGCATCATGCCCTACTCATGCATGGGTTGTTTTCAAGAAGGAACAAACAAAAATTAATAATGATACTTTTTTTTATTATGGTTCTCAACTCACTCTATTTATTCATCTATATCTCGCCTATTTTTTATTAAAAATTAATTAATTTACACTTTATTTAAATTATTATTTCTATTGTTTGTTTCCCTTAGGTTACTAGGAATCTCGAATGTTGTTTAAAAAACATATAAATTATTAGAAAATGTTATAAAATAGAAAGCAATACACCATTCCTACATTCCTAATAAAAACTAATTTTAGAAAAAATGGTTATTTACTATTTAATTAAATTAAAGATAATTTTATAAACTAAAAAAAATTATTAAAGTAATTTTTATTATTAATAAAAAATTATAAATAATTTTTAAATTAATATTTAAATATTAGCCATCAAATTTTAACTACTTTATATTTTATAATTATATTCTAAATTAATCTCTATTAATATTTATATAAATTAATTTAAAAATTAAAATATTAGTCTTTAAAGTTTAGATAACTAATTTAGATTTAAATTTAGAAATTATTTTATAAATTCTTATCAATAATAGGAACCACACTTTATATATGTTGGAGATCTCACATCAACTAGAGATTAAAGTCTTTCATAGTATATAAGTGGATGCGAACCTCAACCTTACGAGTCAGTTTGATGGGGTTGAGTTAGCTTAAAGTCCACTTCGTAATATGGTATCAGAACTATTTTGAACTTATCTTAACGAGTGTTTATGTTGCGTCTATCAAGTCACCCACTATCGAACCACCATAATATATAGTCTCCTGCACGAATTGACAGTCTCGACGTGAGGGAGGTGTGTATAAGTGGGTGCAACTTCTCAATCTCATAAACTGATTTTATGGGTCGAGTTAGACATAGTCCACTTGTAATAATATACTAGAGTGATTTATAAGAGGTACTTATTTTTATTTATTTAGAATATGATACTTGAATGAGAGATATCTTAAAATTGAGTTTATTAATTAGTTGAATATTTTTGGTTTTATTCCTGTTTGGCAGTGATAATAAAGCCAAGGAGATGGTGCAAAGTCCTAAGCAATAACTATGGGCAGCAACACAGACTCAGAAAAAAGAAGAAAAGATTGCAGTGAGAAGAATGATTTTGCAATCAATTGCACTATGATTGAAGAGTAGAAAAAGATAAAGAGGAAAAAGAAAGCATTTCTTTTGACACCAATGGAGAAATAAAAAAGTGTTGTAGGGCATAGACTCGATCACAACTAATCTTTTCACCTTTACATCAATCAAAATAACTGGTGCCTTTTGCTTTCTCCTTCCAACACTCAAACATGCATGTGGTTTTCACTTTCCTTTTCCTTCTTTTTCATTCCATTTTTGACTTTTATGCTTCCTTATATAATTTTGCTTATCAACTTCATTAAATTCTCTCATAGGAAGAGATTTCAAAACAACTCACTTCCCAATATTCAAATCAACTTATTCTAATCTACCATCTTTTATCATAAATATTGTTAGACTAAATAATAATTATCACTAATTTTTTAAGAATTTCAAAATATAAGTCTTGTTTTTTCTTCCATCAACTTTACAAAATGCTAAAAAGTAATAGAAAAAACAAATTTATCATATTAGAGTTCTTGGTCCATCTATATTGAACAATATAAGAATTTTCATCAAATAAACTTATAATAAATTCATCCTCTTCATTTTTAATAAAACATTAGAAATAGTGTTGAGCAATAACAAAAAACTAAAACTAATTGTTTTGTCGTATACTTTTTTTTTTCTATACTGTGACCCCCACAATACTTCTAAAAAGAGAAAAACTTAAGATTTGATGTTGTTTCATAAGAAAGACACTTTTTTCATTGAATAAAGTTTTTCGACACTCTAATAATAAAAAGGAATCATTTTATAATGTTTTTTGAAATAAAATATTATATTATGGTAAAATAATAACTTTTATGGATGTGAATTGGATGAAACCAATGTTAAGATATCATTCTTTATTTCTTTCTAAATTTGATTTTTTTATTCAATTTAATGAATTATATGGATTACCATGAGTGAGTTTATAAGTGAATCAAGATTTGTTTTTTTATAGTTAGTGTATATTTGTTATTTTTCGACTCATTATTCCAGCTCGAATCCAATTCAAAGTGTTAACACGGTTTAACCGCTCTAATAAAAGAGTGTATTTGTTAAATATAGGGAGGTATATTTTATTTTTGTTTCATCTTTATATATATATATATATATATATATATATATATATATATATATATATA
>Ga0123342_1008328_pt1 | contig 13122 bp, 8 predicted proteins | sample Turbeawhitnodule_FD_89960 | JGI IMG/M metagenome (GOLD analysis project Ga0123342, IMG submission 89960) | Root nodule microbial communities of legume samples collected from Mexico - Turtle bean Mexico white nodule | ecosystem: Host-associated > Plants > Roots > Nodule | place: Mexico: Nepantla...
GGTTTTATGGGGTTGAGTTAGGCTTAAAGTCCACTTCGTAATATGGTATCAGAGCCATTTCGAGCCTATCCTAGCGAGTATTTGTGTTGGGCCTATCGTGCCACCCGCTATCGGGCCGCTATCGGACCACCCATAATATATAGTCCCATAATATATGGGACTAGAGATTAGAGCCTTTCATTGCTAATTAAACACCAATTTAGAAACCAAAATTTTGTAGTCTCTAAAATGATTTCTAATTTAGTCCTTATAGCAACTAAAAATACCAAATGGATGAATTAATATATAAATATATATATATATGAATTAATTTAGTCAAATTATGTTATAATTTTTATTTTGAAGATTTCTATTTATTTTTACACATTATATTGACTAATACCACTTCAAGAAAAAAAAAAGTTTGAACGAAGATTATTTAGCGGAGGTTAATATAATCTTAGAAATTGATTTAATTGACAGAGATTTTTTTAACATTGGTTTAAGTTTCAAAGGTTGTTCTAAAACCTCGATAAAATAAATGAGGTTTTTTTAACCTTCGTTACATTTTAAAGGTTTAAAGTTTAGGATTTATGATTTATGGTTTATTTTAAAACCTCAACAAAATAAGGAAGTTTTTTAACATTCGTTACATTTCAAAGATTTATTTTAAAACTTCAGCAACTTAACGAATGTATTTTAACCCTTGTTAAGTTTTAAAGGTTTATTCTAAAACCTCAAAAAATAACGGTGATTTTTTTAATCTTCTTTAAATTCCAAAAATTTATTGTAGAATCTCGATAAAACACTCAAAAAAATTTCAAATTTCAATAAATACATATAATTAAATCTATTCATAAATAATTAATTAAAAACTACATAGTTTTAATATATTTTATAATTAAATTCTCTAAAACTTTGAAATGTAACTTTGCATTACAAATAAGTTTTCTAAAGTTTCAAAAATATATTTTAAAAATTCACCAAAATAACATTCGATAATAAGTATTTTAATAGTATTTGTATATTTCTTATGATGGATGATATTTGATTTATACTTACGTAATTGTATTTATTTTTATTATAAAAAATATTTATAATTTTTTTATTTATAAAAGATCTTATGTTAGAAAAAAAATACTTATAGTTTAATAATTTCACTAATTATTATTTCAAAATCTTGAAAGAATTCAATCTAATCCAATTAATAATATTTTGTTAAATTGAATGACTTAATCAAACTCCTCTACACCCCTAATAAACATCTACCTCTTGAAATCTATTTATGAAAATACGTTATTAAATTTTATTTATGGATTTTATTTTCTATTCAGAATTTTATTTAACTATTAATTAATTATGATAATTTTTAAAATTGAAATTATAAAATCTCGTTCTTTTGATTTTTTTTTATAATTTTATACATCGTTCTTCTGATTTAATGTATGTTTGAGTATTCAAAAGTGAAACGATAATTTAATGGTCCCGTCATTTGTAAAACATACTTTTAAAATATCAAAGAATATATGTTATTAAATGTTCTAGAATATTGGGTATTCCATGGTTAATGATACTTTCATAAATGATTAGAAAAAATAGTGTATTTCTGACCCATTATTTTGTACTCTAAAAATAATAATATATTATTCTTAAAATTATAAAAATCCTTAAAAATATATAAATGACTCATATAAGCAATAAAAAACCTAAAATAAAAATATAGAAATAAAAAATAAATGAAAACAGAAATGCCAGACTAAGTCCAAAAAATAATTACAAAAGAAAAATTTTAAAAAAAATATATAATTAATAAAATTAAAATTTACAACATAAATGACAAGTACACCAAATATGTGAAAAACATTTCATCATTCATAGTATTAACATATTTAGTATTAATGGTATAAAAAAAAATTAAACACCCATTCACTATTGTGAAAATTTCAAATAATTGAAACTATATTAATTTGTTATATAAAATGTTTAAATTATTCAATTCATCATCTAGTTAATGCTATTAAAAACAATAACGACATTTAATATTTTGAACAAATTAAAAATTGAGGACATAATTGACTTTTTACCCTTTAATACAAGAAAAAAAAAGTCTAACTAAATGTATATTAAATTATGCCTTAATTATCTATTAAATTATATCAAACATTTTACTTTTTAGATATAAATAGTGTGAATGACCCAACGGTCCAATCATTTTCTAAACCTAATGCCTCTACCCGGTCCCATTTTATTTTTGTCCAAAAATGACGTAAAGTGAAGTTATGTATGCTTTTCTTTTCTGAAGGTCCTCACGCTCTAAGCAGGGCTACGTCCCAATGGGAAACAAAAATCTTACAAATTACAAAAGTCCAACTATTTCCACTGCAAACTTCAAAGCTCAACTTTATTTTTCCCCCAACGCGTGGAAAACTTGATCCCTTCAAGATAAGTGTTACTAGAACTAATTTCCAGCATTAGAAAATGTATGATAATGCTACCAGAAGCAGAAACTATAAAATTTCAAGACTTAGATCATCATAAATTACCTTTTCCATCTAAAGCTACAATAATGTGAATGATTAGTTGATTATTAATCAAGTATTAACATAAAAAAGTTTAATTAAATTGGCTTCTTATGGTTAAACCAGAAGTTGGAGAACTGATTGTAGAAACTGATGAAACTAATTGTAAAATTTCTGATTTATTTATTTTGATTTACTTCAATTATATATATAATAAAATTATAATTATATGCCAACCCAAAGAGTTTGTTGATCACATTATCAAGTTTGACAAGGGACTGCAACAAGAAATGTATCAGTAATTTTGCATTCTGAAACTGGTTTAAGCTCCATGGTATATATGTAATGTGAGCATAGTGCATTCAAATTATAGACTTTTCCGGAACAAATGTTTAACAAAGAAGATAAAGGTTACAATACCCCTATTTATCCATAATCTTATCATCATGTAAAAAAAAGGCTTAATTATGGATAGTTGGAGATTAATCTGAGAAAAGTCCACTAAAAAAACCAGAACAAATTTAGGCAGAAACCGAGCAAAATTCAATGATTTGAAAAGTTGGAGCTTAATGGCAAAAAACCTTGATTATAACTAGTTTATCTTTTCCCTTGTGTTCAACGAGCTGAACGGCCCTCCACCAACCATGCCCCACCTATCACACCTCGTGCAAACATGCAGACACAGACATATATACATAAATTTCTGCAAACAAAACTTGTCACACAGAGTTGTGGGAATAAATTATAAAACGGCATCGTCATTAGGTGTTAGTTAAGAAAGTAGATAGCACGGTCTCGTCGTGGTGGCAGCAACCCCAATAACTCCCTCCAAACAAACCGTTGCCACTTGGCACCACCACCACAACCCGACAAGCATTTCCGCGTACACCGAGAAAAATACACCGTATTTCTTACGTCAGTATTACGTAGGAGACTGTAGTTAAAGTGAACTTTGGTACGCAGAAATTAAAATAATTTGGTAACAATGGTGTGGGCCATGTGCATGTTGTCCTGAACCAGTACTCTAGAACTTACAAACTGGACCCCTAAGTGCTGACCCGCACATGTGTGTGCGCACACACTCCCACAGAATGTGATTGTGTTATACCCTTTCATTGAACGCGTCAATGGGATTAAGATTAACTGGGTAAAGTAATAAAGTGTTAATTTTGATCCAGTATTTAGCTTAAAAAACATTTACATGGGTAGACCAGATATTTGTCCAAACGAGGAAATGCATTTATTTTTGTTGGTTTCTTCAGGCTGCTGTGCATGCATTTTGTTGAAGAGAAGAGAGATGTTACGTATTAATGAGCAATTACTGCGAGGTTTAAGCACTTTAATTGGAGTATGACTTTTTGCGTTGGAAAGAAGTAGTGTGAGTGACTAGGGTCCAAAAAAGGTGGAGGGTGAAGAGGACATGTCGCTCACCGTTTCTTTTTTTCTTTTACTCTCACCAGGAAAAGTCACTTTACTAGACCTACGCAAGTTAGGCATAACATTATGTTTTTTCTATGGAAAATATATGGTAAAAGGAAAAGAAAAAAAAGGAACAAGCAGAATATAGAAAACGGTTTTGTCAAACTTGGTAAGAGTTTTCATACAATAAGCCAAAGACGCATCATAATCACAACACCTAACATAGAAGTGAGAAAAGAAGACAGTGCGCAGCCAGTTATTAACGAATTTCATACGCTCTTGCTATCTCAATCTTTCCTTATAAAACCCAAGTTTTGGCTCCCAACACAACCCCACGCTCACCTCACATCCTTCTTCTTCACTCTTTGTCCCTAGAATACACCAAGTAGAAGCCAAACACAACACAACACAACAAATTCAGAGTCAGCAATGGAGAGTGACACAAACACCACCCTTACTTCCTCTCCCACATTCTCTCACTCCTCTAACACCCTTTCTTCTTCTTCCCCTCCCCAACTTGTCATGACCCCTTGTGCTGCATGCAAAATCCTCAGGCGAAGATGTGCTGACAAATGTGTGTTGGCACCTTATTTCCCTCCCACCGAACCAGCCAAGTTCACCACTGCTCACCGTGTCTTCGGTGCCAGCAACATCATCAAGTTCTTACAGGTACCTGCTTACAAAATCATCTTTTCTCCTCTCAACTTCATTCATTTTCTCATGGCTAATAATACTTTTCATATGTTAACAATTAGAGACACCATATTATGCACATTTTCGTATCATATATTTCAACAACGTCATGACTCTGCATAATGTCATCATCATGACTATGAAAAACCCTGCACAGTGTTCTTTGTAGTCTAACTTATTTACAAGATTTTCCACGTGGTTTTTCCTTTTGAGTCAATGATGATTTCAGACACAAACAGTGACGTGGTAACAAACGGTACGAACTTCTCCACTGTTGTGTGCTAATCAAAACACTGTTCCACCAACACCTCACCAAAATACTTTTATACTACTAAAATAAAATATATCCTTCAATTTCGATTTTGTAGGTTTGAATCTTAAAGTTCACTACCTAATACATGTTCCGGACAAAAAAGATATAATAAGACTAGTCTCTGATTTTAAACATCTCGTTAAATAAACTTCAACAGAGACGACAAAATGTACAGAACAATTCAATTGCATATGCTAATTTTGTTTCCTAATTTGGATCGAACTTTTTACCTCTGAGTTATTACTCAACCTTTGATGCATGAAAATTATGATGACAGTACATATTTCTAATATGAGTTCTTTAACCAATCTTTTCAAAAATAATTTGACATGACTTAAAATTTCCACCCAGGAATAAATGCATTTTCAACGACCTAATTTTAACGAAACCAATAAAAATGCATTGAGAATTCAAGAACTGAATTGATGATATTAATTATTGTTTCCTTCATTTTCCAGGAACTTCCAGATCTCAGAGAGCTGATGCAGTGGCGAGCATGGTTTACGAGGCTGGTGCAAGAATAAGAGACCCTGTATATGGATGTGCAGGTGCAATTTGCCAGCTCCAAAAGCAGGTCAATGAACTTCAAGCACAGTTAGCAAAGGCACAAGCTGAGGTTGTAACCATGCAATTACAACAAGCCAATCTCGTGGCTCTAATTTGCATGGAAATGTCACAGACTCCACAGGAATCACCACAACAATCCCCGGACAATTTCATCACAAGTCCTTCCCACAACAGTGGATATCAGAACAATCTTAGTTTCTTTGAGGATAACACCAACCTAAACTCTATGTGGGAGCCTCTTTGGACATGATGATGGACCAGATTCTTACAAGACATTTCATAATGTTCCCATGACATTCTCCTAAGGAGAGAACCAAGGAATCAACTAGAACTAATAAATTATAAAAGTAACTTTGGTAGCTAGAACTAGTGTAGCTAGTTTAATACATTCCCAGGAAGATTTTGGAGAAAATAATGTAATTCAGAATCCAGTTGCTTTGCACAATGTTGGCAAAGTAAATAGGTTCAGATTATCATTTAAATATTAGATGTTTTTTTGAAACATGTAATGGTTTCAATATCGAAGAAAACAGGGGAAATATTATGTTTTGGTGTGTTTCTATGGACTGATATTTTAAATCTAGAACACTTTTTTGGTCACCTACTATAATCATTCAAAAATTGATCTCTCATGAATGCCTAGTTCCATGTCAAAGCAACTTTTGACCTTATGACTTTGGATTCGTTATGGTTCTACCAAAACCAACATTTTCCTTTGTGGGTATTATGTCAATCAAAACACAAATCTAGGCAATATCAAGATTGAAGACCGAAGAACCACAATGCAAGAAGACAATTATTATGTTAATTAACAGTGATTTGCAACTTTATTTGACCTCGGATAACTCACTCCCTTAATTTTCAATAAACTTGCTAAAAGTATCTTTAAGTTAGTCATTTTCCAGAAGGGATAACGTAAAAAAATCAGATAGGTTAAAATGGGATAAGTATTGATTAATCCTTTAAATATTATGAAATGGGTTGGTTTAGTTAACTTGTTCAACTCTTAAACTTGCATAATTCAGTCCACACAATTCGCCAACTTAGTGAATAAAAGACAAGATGGATGCATTGACTCGGTGGCTTGAGATTTTATTGTTAGATATTTTTATTTTAATGAATTGTTAAGTTAAATTAATATTGTTTTTTTAACATAACGTGTGGTTAATTATTACCAATTTTTATTTATTTATTTTTCACTATTTACTTGACTCACACAGATACCTCTTCAAGAAAATCTATCCTAAGAAAAATTAAGAATATTTGTCTAACATATTTGCATTGTCCTTATTGCCATATCACTCTATTATGAAGTGAACTTTAAGCCTCACTCAACCCCATAAAACAATGAAATGTTTTCATCTCTAGTCATTGTGGGATCTCCAACACACCCTCAGCTCGTGCGTGAGATAACATATGATGGGTGGTCCGATAATGGTCCAATAGCGGGTGGCCTAATAAGCCTAACAAACATTCGTTAGGATAGACTTTAAATGACTCTGATACCATATTACGTAGTGGATTTTAAGTCTCACTCGATCCCATAAAACTGGCTCATGAGGTTGAGGTTTGCACTCACGTATATGCAATGAAATTTCTTCATCTCTAATCGATGTGGGATTTTCAACAAACTCTCAGGACAATTACCAAAAACTCTATTGTCACCTCGTCAATTAATATTATCAAGTTTGTGTTAGTGGTAGAGGGTTTTAATAAAACATTTTTCGTATTTCGTATTTGTAGCGAGCATAGGAAGAAGGAAAAGGTGTGGGAAGAATAATGGTGTTTGTGGGTTATGATGGCATGTGTGTGTCTCCCATAAACGCGTTTTGGGGGCTATAATTTAGATCACGTGCTACCCACGTGAGGTGATATCGATAAAGCAACGCAACCGTATAACAGTTTGAGGTGTCGGCAACTTATATGGTAACTCTGTTTCTGACAAACCAGTCACTATTTTTCTTTCTATTGACTGAAAGTGGAGATACATAGTAGAGTGTGTTAATTAGTCAATTTTTGAATGGTTAGCGTTATTTATATGAAAAAGTCATTTGTTGATAAACAGGGGAAGAATAAATGATAGATGAGGACAATATATATGCATCATATTTCCAGAAGCCTGGTATACGTCGATTGCATGTATGGAATTCAGAGCATCCATGTTTCCGTTTCAATCCATCAATTTTTTCATCCACAATAAACAATCATTTTTAATATTTCTACAATATATTATGAAAACAAATATTAGGTACTTTAGTTTTATAATATTATATAATTAAAACATAGTTTTATAATATATAAATAGATTATAAGTCTAATTTAATCTTATAAATCGGTTTTATAAGGTTGAATTAAGTTTAAAGTCTACCCGTGTGAAATTATATATTTATGAATAATTTTATAAACAATAAAAGTTAATAAATACATAAATACAAACTTCACGCAAGAAATATCTCGTGTATAAACATAATCCACGTATCACACCAAAAAAACACTTAAACCAAGTTTTACTATATACTAAAAGCATAACATATTTCTTAATCACAACTAAAAACTTTCAAGTCACTACTTAAAATTTGATGTAATGACAAAGTTGATAGCTCTCAGATTTTTACACTGACAAAACTCAAGGCATGTCATGGATAACTAGTAAAGAAAATCTAGCTATGTTCACATACTCTCAGTGGTAATGGTGTATGGAGCCAAAAGAATGTCTGAAATCTATCTGAAAGAAGACATGAAGATGAGGTGGGGTAATAAAAAGTAGAGGTTGGTTCTGGACTTCTAGAAAGGATTTATGGAATACTAAAAGGAGAAAGATGGGTTGGATTGGGTGGGAGAGATATAATAGATTTTTTGTGAGAAGGTGCTTAATTTTTGGGGGTGACAGTGAGGTATGTGGGTGTGGTCTAGATGCAAGGTGATATTATGTTTCATGCATTTGGTTATTATTGTTTATCATGTTAATATAGATGCAAGAAGATTTTTTGTGGAGAGTGTTGTATAACAAATGGATAGACATATGTTGTTTGGATTAGAAATTTGGACAGTCATTTTTAATCATATCTCTAGGATAGAGAGATATATGTGCTAGTTTTGCAGGAATGATTATGTAAATTGGTTATAAAATGCAATCATACTTTTGGGTGAAATGGCATTCGTGAGACAAGATTTATTAGTAGTATCGATTTATAAATATGGAAATGCTCTATTACTTGCTCCATATGAAATATTTATGTTTTTATTATGGCCTATTAATTTGATATTGACCAACCGGAGAATTAAAAGAGACATTGAACTTTAAATGTACAAGAGTTGGAATATATTCTGAAATGTTTTTTTATTTAATTTATTTATTGTTGGGAAAAAAATTATATCTCTAATAATTATTTTACAGTTTTACTAATATATTATTTAATACACTTTTTATTTTGAATAGAAAACTACTCACAAAATAATAAGCAATATTTACTAAATAAGAAAATAGAAGACTCAAAAGTTATCTTTATCCATTTCTTTCCTGCACAGCATTATTAAAAGAGTAAAAGCAACTGCTTATAAAAAAAACAATTAATATAGAACAAGTAGGCATATATATATATATATATATATATATATATATATATATATATATATATATACACACACACAGTGTTGGTGGGTTGTAATTAATCCACAGACATGAGTAGTGGCATTAGGTTGAGTCTGAATGATCTGCACCTGTGTGTGTAAATGAAACGAAACCATGCACAAAGTTTGAAACCGCCTACATGACCAAATTGCAGAACTATGTATTTTGTTCACACACGAATTCGAATGACGATCCATTGAAGAACTTGAAAAGGTTCTAGATACTCAATTGCATGCAGGACAAGGGAATGTGTGGTTGTTGCAGAAAGCAAGATCATTAATGATATTCATATTTGAGACACAAGATTTGGTGGTTCAGGTGGGAACGAAGACTTGGGAAAAAGGGAAACAGATAATGCCATCTCTTTAATATTACATATATGCTGTAATTGCCTTTTGTTTTTTACATGGATCTATGGATCTACCACCCACTTTTTTTCCCAATAATCAATACGCAGTCTTTTGACATATCCCTTTTCATATATATGCTTAGTTTTTTTCACTATATACAAAACATAAGACATAGACCACCACAAATAATGTCAACCTAATTTGTTATTGCTATCTAAACGCTTTTTAATACACACAAAATTGATTATAGAAGTGTAAACTTAGATATCATCACCTAGAAAAGTGGAAGAGACAGTGATTGATGAAATAGATAATGGAGAGAAGGTAGAAATAATTGCATAATGTAAATGAGATTGTACATGTTGTACAACTTTAACATGAAACAATTCACATTAATGCAATTGTGTGAAAGAGAAATGTTATCAAGTGGTCCACACTTTTTTTTTTAACACGCCTCGGCCACTCAAAAATAAGTTTGGTGTTAAAGACAATGAATTGAGAAAAACATACCTCTATAAAACTTTCTTTTTTTTAATTAAAAGATTAACTCATTAATTCGTGTCAAAGATAATTTGATATGATATCTTGTAATACAAGTTTAAGAATAAGATAAAAGATATATAATTATAACAATAATAAATACTTCAACTATCACATACGAAATTCGACTTAAACGTTGAAGAATTTTTTTAGGTATTTATTTCATCTTTGACCGAGATCAAGAGTCACAGTTAAGATTGAAATCACCAACAATAACAATTATTTGAAGAATTACTCTTTAATTTTTATTTTAATTTACTTAAATTAATTAATCCTTGTGAATTTTTCATCACTTCAAAAATATCTAAATTTAATATATATTCAAACAGTTTCAAGACATTTTTACTAACACTAAATTAGAAACCAGTTTTAGAGACTAAAAAAAATTTTGATTTCTAAATTAGTTTATATTATTGTTGTATGATTTTTAAATTATTATTTAATTAACAACCAAGATTTTTCTACCAAATTTATAATCTAAATAATTGGTAGTTAAAACTTTGGCTGCTAATTATATACTAAAAACTATTTAACAATAATAGAAACTAATTTAGAAAACAATTTTTTTAATTTCTAAAATGGTCTCTAATTTAGTTACTATAGCAACTAATTATTTTTTATTTTTAAAATTGATTTCTATTTTATGTTTTTCTTGTAATAAAAGAAAAAGATCATATTAGAATTAAAAATATTGTAATTATTTATAACAATGCCATCGTTTGACTTATATTTTTTTTTTTTTATCTATTTCTTGCATGATATGAATATTTTTCTTAATAAATTGAAAATATAATCTTCTTCTCTTTCTTGTGGGGATATATATATGACTTGGAATTAGAATTGTATTTTCTTTTTTCTCGGTCAAAAAGACTCCAAATTGTTGACTCTGGAGTCCAGAGAGATACTTTTGCTCTGGTGGAAACCTAATTAATACACTATGAACTTTGAATATTTCATTAAGTGTGAAATCAATGTAACAATTGCTATTAAAATGTTGGCACAACACGTTAATCTTTTGACAAACCCATTTGTTTTAGTTTGTATATATTAACAAGAATTGACTTGGGGAGTTTATTCTTTTTAATAGTCTCTTGATAATTGAGTAAAATTTATTAAAGTCAACTATTTTGATGAGTATCAATATCAAAATAGATATTTCTCTCTTGATTTATTGAGATCTTTTAAAGATGAAATTATAAAGAAAACATTAATTATGAAAGTTAAAAATTATATGGAATATAATGATTGATACTTTGATATTATTTTAGGGAATTTAAAATCGAAATAACACTCATTTGTATTTGGAAAATTGTTGAAGGTTCAAAAAATTTATAAAACAGGAAAAAAAAGTTAAGCTCTTAATATTTTCAATGTATTTAAATATATATATATATATATATATATATATATATATATATATTTATAAAAAAATTATGAATCACATTCAACGTAGCGATCGATCATGATTTATAAACCTTCTATTGGTACTATAAGAATATTGACTAACAGAACTATATTTATTTCCTTTTTAAAGATAATATTATACTTTTTAAATGTAATATAATATAAATTATATGATTACATTGTTAGTGTTTAAAAAAAAACTTAGCATCTAATAATCATGCATATATATATATATATATATATATATATATATATATTTCGATGAAAAAGAAAAATAAATTGAGTTTCTCTCATACATTCAAATCGATTTATAGTCTTTTTATTATAAAAATTATCTCATATCACGACTCTAAAACTGGAATACATATACCGATTTTAATTTATAAAAAGTTAAAATTAATTTATTTTAGATTTTTTTATTCTTCAAGAAATACTTGATAAGAAAATTATGAAACATAATTATTCAGTCAAATTCATTTTATTTACAGTGGTAAGAATTATAATTTTAAAATTATTGTATAAAAATAATTATAGACTCCAAAACGTTGACACTAGTTATGCGTAATCATCACACTAAAAAAAGTCAATGATTATATAGTTATAAGTTGATAATTAAGCATGGGCTTAACCATCCCGCATTATAACACCATAACTTTGGCCAATTTTTGTAAACATCCATACTTTCTTTTTCATCTTTGTAACAAAAGTTCAAATTCCAACTATCCATTAGTCAATAAATGTTTTATTTTGAGATTCTACCATCTTAATTATTTAAAATTTTATTTTGAATTATTTAATTTAAAAATTATTATAAATTTTGTAACATCTCTATTTTTACTCATATTTGAAATGTATTATAAATTTTGTAACTCCTTAATCCATTGGTTTGTTTGGTTAGGAGTGGCATTCCCGCTGAACATGGGCGGGTTGTGTCTCATGAACTCTGTCAGTCCCATCTGCTCCGGAGACTGACTCACATGGGAAGTGGCTGCTATTGATCTAGCAATTTTTCAATAATGCATTGTTGGCTGATGATTTACCATATTTTGTTATTGGATGACATTTGTCATAATCCCCCTAGCAATTTGGTTCATATGAGAAGAAGGTTGGAGAGGGGTAAGAGGTTTAGGAGTCATTCTATAAAACACAAAGGAAAGATTTAAGATAAATCTTTAGAATTTTTTATTTTTTTTAGCCACTAAAAAAAACGTTAATTATATACGGATTATTACATATGGATCAAAATCTGTATGTAAAGTCAATATTACGGATTATATTCGTATGTAATTTTGGCGCCATGAAACAGGAATTAAATTCCGTATGTAAAGAGGAATTACATACGGACTTTTCCGTATGTAAACGACAAATAATTATACCAGACAAATTCTTTAGTATTATTATGATTTTTATTATATTAATATTAATAATATAAATAATAATAATATTATTATTATTAATATTATTTATATTATTATTATTATTAATATAATTTATATTATTATTATTATTATTAATATAATTAATATTATTATTATTATTAATATAATTTATATTATTATTATTATTATTATAATTCATATTATTATTATAATTTTTATTATTATTATTATTATTATTATTATAATTTTTTTTTTTTATTATTATTATTATTATTATAATTTATATTATTATTATAATTTTTATTATTATTATTAATATAATTTGTAC
>Ga0123342_1008329_pt1 | contig 13120 bp, 6 predicted proteins | sample Turbeawhitnodule_FD_89960 | JGI IMG/M metagenome (GOLD analysis project Ga0123342, IMG submission 89960) | Root nodule microbial communities of legume samples collected from Mexico - Turtle bean Mexico white nodule | ecosystem: Host-associated > Plants > Roots > Nodule | place: Mexico: Nepantla...
AAACATGATATTCAAATCTACATTATCTTAAGCATTTTCTTCTACATATCCTAAAAGTCAAATTGCATTAATTAATTTATTAATTATAAATATAAACATTAATTTATTTTATCTTAAACAAATCTCAGTTTTCCTTACAACTCTCTGATATAAAGTTGACCATCAAATTACGTTTTTTAATTTAAATTTAAATAAAACGTAAAAATTAAACTGAATAGGTTAATTTGACAATATGATCACTGCAAGAAAAAAAATTAATGAAGTTTATTTTTAAATTATTAAATATTAAAATTTCCAATAAATCATTTATTAGTATTATTTTGTGTTATAAATAAATATTTATATATATATATATAAATTAATTAATTAATTATGTTATTATAGTGAAACTTTTGGTAGTACTGTTAAGGTAAAACAACATTCATATAGATATTTTGTGGGTTTATTAAATTTATGTAATTTTTTGTATGGATTTACCTACCACATTTAAAAAAAATTAAAAAAACTTGCAATTTATAAAAATAATAACTTAAGAATTTCTCAACTAGAAAATTATCCTAGACCCCAATTTCTTTATATGAAATGGGATACTTCCAAAAAACACATAAGTTTTCATCATAGTTACCACTGAAAAAAATGCATTAAATTTTTGCTTGAGATTTCAACTTTTGGACGGATCCAATTGTCCACAATTCTATTATTTGAAAATAAAAATTCGTTTTAAAGATTTTACATCACTTAGAAACAATTAAATCATATTATTTAATTAAAAATTAAATCATATTATTTAATTAAAGTGTAGATTTTATTAATTTATAAATATATTTTTTAAGATTGAGTTAAACCTAATTGTAATCTATTATAATTAAATTTGTTAAAAATGTTATAATACTCATTATTTTGTTATTAGACTTTTTACAAATGTCTAACTTTCTCTTTAAATTATTTATTCTTGATCGTTTGGGAGTGTGTTCAATTTACTATTTAATGAAATCATAGTCTATAAATAAAGTTTATTAAGATAATAAAATTTATTATGAATTTTTACTTTTTCAGTGTGATTATAAACTCTCTTTTTCACCTATTCAATCAATATAATCAAGGAAAAGTTTATTTTGAAAAAAAAATAAATTAAGTATCACTATTTGGAGAGTAACTATAACAAAAATGAATAGTAAGTATAATTGAAGAAAGATAAATGAAAATTTGATTTATATTATTGATAATCCTTTATTATTTTATTTAATAATAATTACATCACAATCTCACCATATTCAAAATGATGGAGTATTATTTGTTAAAGATAGTTTTTCGCAGAAACAAATGCGGCGCACACAACTGCATGAACCACATTTTTTTTGACAATGTTTTTCGCATTCTGTATCACTGTTACAACGCCCAATTGCATGTCTTACTGCTTCAGAATTCATGATCATATCTACTTGCAAATATGTAAGAACAATGTTATAAGTATCAAAGAAAAAGTAAGCAAAAATAAATTTAATTGAGAGAAAAATTACAATAATTATAAAAATTTGGATCATGGGATTGAGTGGTGAAAGATAGAATAGAAGTAGAGTATGATTTTGTAACCTGAAGAAATGATGAAAAAAGCCAATAAGAATGCCAACATGAGAGAAGATTTTCTTGAAGTCTCCATCTTGGTATACAACATAACATTCGACCTATGTTTATATAGAAAATGAATGAATTTCGAACTTAAGTCCGTTGAGATATTTTTTACCTTAACTCTTAAGTGATATTGGATTATATAATCGTAATTAATAATATTAAATGTAGTATTGATTAAATGTAGTTTAGTTTAAAAGTTAATGTATTCTCATTAAATACATATGAATTTTCAGATAATTCTATTAAATAACTATTTTTTTAAATAGTTGTTTAATGTTTTATTATAAATCAAGAAAAACAATACTTCTTTGACTTAATTCCTTATATAACATTATTTTCACTTTTATTTCTCCATCTAGCACTCTTTTGTTTTTATTTTTCTATCTTGCACCCTTTTGTTTTTATTTCCCTATCTAGCACGGTTTTAAAAGTAAAAAAAATAAAAATAAAAAAATTAATAATTTTAATTTTGGATGCATTGTGACTTCTACGAGTTAAAAAATATTGTTTTCTGTAATTTCTTTGGAAGTTATTACTTTTACTATTTTCTTTTAAAAATTAATCCTAAAAACGTAAAAGACTCCTTTGTAAATTATGTTAAATTAAAAAGAAATTAAAAAACTTAAAAAAATTGATAATTTTAATTTTGGATGCATTAAAACAATAAATGTATTGGTTGTAAAAAAAAATTTATAACATTTAAAATAGTTAGAAATATAATTATTAAATAAATAAATGAGTTTTTTACAAAATAAAAATTAAAAATTAAAAATTAAAAATGTTTAGTTTAAAATATTCTAAATAAAAATTATTTTATTCATTGATGATATGCATGTAATAAAAAAAATTAAGTGAATAAATTTATTATTAGGTTTAATAAAAAAATATATATTAGTTAAAGGTGAAAAATAGACAATACATGATAACATAAATATGACAACAATGAAAGCATTACTAATTTAGAAAAGTGTAGATGATGATTTGCTAAGATGGTTGATGTAGGTATTATCCTCAAAGATGATAATCATTCACATTATTATATTGTGTGATTTTAGGAAAAACAATAATAGAGGAGTGATGTAACCATTCACATTATTGTGTTGTCTGACCTAAGAAAAGAATCTTTAGAGAGTGATGTGACTATGCATGTTATTGTGTAGTATAACCTATGGAAAAAAATAATTATAGAGGAGTGATGTGATGATGCACATTATTATGTTTTGTGACCTGAGCAAGAGCAATTATGAAGAACTGATGTGACGATGCACATTATTGTCCTATGTGACCTTAAGAGAAATAATTATAGAGGAGTAATGTGACCATTCATATTATTGTGTTGTTTGGCTTGAAGAAAGAACCTATGGAGAGTGATGTGAGAATGCATATTATTGTGTTGTACAACCTAAAGAAAAAAAATTATGGAGGAATGATGTGACGATGCAATTATTATTTTCTTGTGATCTGAGGAGAAATAATTGTAGAGGAGTGATGTGACAATGCACATTATTTTTCATTTTTTTCTTCTCATTTTAAGCATTAAGTGTACCAAAATTATCAAATTTTTTAATTTATTATTTTATTTTTTACTTTTGAAATTGTGCTAGATAGGAAAATAAGAACAAAATGATGCTAGATAAGGAAATAAAAATAAAAGGGTGCTAGATGGGGAAATAAAAGTGTAAATAGTGCTATATGAGGAATTGAGTCTACATTTTAATAAAATATTTATAAGACATTTTCTCTTATTTATTTTTTATATTACAATGAATACATATATGTAACTAATATTTTATCTTGCTTATATAATAAATATGTTTTCAATGGAAGAAATTTATTTAATACTAATCAATCTTATAGATAAAAAAATAAACTAAATTAGATACTATTTTTTTTAAAAAAAATTATTGATATCTTAAGTACTTTTTATTATTAATAAAAATTTATAAAATAGTTTCTAAATTGATATTAAATATTAGTTATTAAAGATTTTAACTACTAAGCATTTTAAATTCTAATAAATTAGTCTTTAAACTAATTTAGAATATAGAGTAGTTAGTAACTGAAAATTTAATAACTAATAATTGATACAGGTTAATAAGTATTTTATAAATTTTGATTAGTAATAAAAGATATTTAGATACCAATAAATTTAGTTTCTAAAATAGTATATAACTTAGTCACTATAATGTAAATTAATTACTATTAAATAATTTTTTTTTCAGTGTTTGAAGTTAGAATTATTATTATTCATTTACCATTTTTTAAATATTTAGACAATATAATGGTGTTTTTTTCAATTATACCCTTATTTTCATTTTTATTATTTTGAAGAAAGAAAACTGAAAGAGGTATAATAAGTAATTTATTTAATATTTTATTGAAAATAAAATAATTAAATTTTTTTTAGTTTAAATTTTTTTGAAAAGACTATTATTTAGGAAGAGATAGTGAAGATTAGTGAAAAAGGTAACGTAAAAAGTAATTACTCTTATTTTGAATTTTGAAAAAAAAAACGCTACAAGTTTTTTTTTCTTTCAAAAGTCTAACAATTAGAAAGATATTGAGAAAGTATTAAAGAAAATGTAACTATTGATTACAAAATTGAAGTGGCATGTATATAATGTTTAAATAAACATTGGTTATTATCTTTATTAAATATATTACATTAAATATTCATAAGCATATCATTTTAGCTGTTTTATCATTAATTTATACATTTAATATAAATTAATATTAATTAACTTTTTTTTCTATTAATTCCAAATACTAATTTTTTTTTTAAGTTCTAACCTCCCAAAATTTGTATATATACTAGTGAAAACATAGTAACTGAAATTCCTATGTATCCAATTTTTTATTATTTTTTTGACTTTTTAAAAAAAAAAAACAATTTATCTCAAAAAGATGTTAAAGAGAATAAGTTGTCGAGGTTAATGAAAAAGTGGAGAGGGAGTTAAAAAGAATGTTACATGTGACAAAAGAGAAAAAATCAATCTTCAAAATTTAAAATTGTTCTATCAACTCAAAACTGCATATATCAAATGTTTTAGAAAAAATCGGAAATGACAATGCCCATAATATTGAAATAAAACTAAATATTGATGTAAGGAAAAAATAAAAAAACAATTGAGAGCAATTAAAAAGAAGAATGGTTTTATATATAGGTATAGATAATAAGTAACTTACCATGTCAGTTATTTGCAAAGAAAATATGCTTAGTATTTTAAAATTTAAAATTGTTCTTTCAATTCAAAACTGCATATATCAAATGTTTTAGAAAAAATTGGAAATGAAAGCAATGCCCATAATATTGAAATAAAACCAAATATTGATATAAGGACAAAATAGAAAAATAATTGAGAACAGTTAAAGAGGGGAATCCCCTTTATATATAGGTATAGATAATAAGTAACTTACCATGTTGGTTATTTGCAAAGAAAATATGCTTAGTATTTTAAAATAAATAACCAAGGAAAAACACAATATTTTATATTAGAAGAACTATTTTGACCTCATTATTATTTGTTACACCCCACTTACTCACATCCACAACTACACACGGACACATTTACACTCACCCTAGGCTATGCGTATACATGTTTCATTAGTCAGATGTTTATATAAAATTGTTTCAAAGTTGCTTTATTTAAGGTTGAAAAAGGTGATAAACAAAATTACTGACACTAAACAATCAGCTTTTATTGAAGGAAGGGGGTTATTGGACCGTGTTTAGGTGGCCAACGAGACTCTAGAAGAGATAAAAAGAAAAAAAAAGAAAAGTTGTGTCTTTTTCAAAATAAATTATGAACAGAATTATGATTTTGTTTCTTGACGCAAAAGTCATCCTAGTTACCACAGAAAAAATGCATGAAATTTGCTTGAGATTTCAAATTTTGAACGGATCCAATTATCCACAATTCTATTATTTGAAAATAAAAATTCATTTTAAATAATTTACATCAATTAGAAATAACTAAATTATATTATATAAGTGAATATCATTATTTATAAATATATGTTTTAAGATTAAATTAAATATAAACTCATTTCTATTATAAGAAAAATTGTTAAAAATGTTATAATACTAAATATTTCTTATTTGCTGATAAAAAAAAACTAAATATTTTTTATTATATTTTATTGAACTATTTACAAATGTCTAATTTTCTGACCGTTTGGGATTGTCTTCAATTGACTATTTTATCAAATTATAGTATTTATAAAATGGAGTTTATTAAGATAATACAATTTATTACGAATTTTCTTTGTATATCTGAGGTTTATTATGATAAGGAAATTCCTTTTTCTATTTGTGATTATAAACTCTCTCTCTTTCACCCTATTCAATATAACCAAAGAAAAGTTTACTTTGAAAAAAAAAATAACATCTATTGACAACCTATTATAATAATATAATAATATTTTTAATTAAAAAATAAATTAAATATAATTAAAATATTAGTTTGAGTGGTTAAATGAATATTTTTCATTATTTGGGTATAGCTATAGCCAAAATTAATAGTAAGTGCCCTATTCGGTTTCAGGACCAAGTGGCTGATTAATAAGTAACTAAACGTTATTAGGGAGTTATTGGACGTGGACCAACGTTATTAAGAGAGAAGACCCATAGAAAACTATAAACAAGACAAAATTCTCATGGAAGAAGCTAATGATTCTTCTAATTCTAAACTTACAAGTATCTCAACACTCCAACTGACTTGAGAGCGTTGGAGTGTCTTTGTAGGTACCCACCTCTCAGACACATCCACATCGGACAGATAACAGAGAGACACATAACAGAAAAAGATTGATAGAAAACACTTTATCTCAGATTGTAATAACAATAAGTATAACTGAAGAAAGATAAATGAAAATTGGATTTATATCATTGATAATCCTTCATTATTCTAATTAATAATGATTACATCACAATCTCACCATACTCAAAATGATGGAGTATTATCTGCTAAAGGTGGTTTTTCACAAAGACAAGTGTGACGCACACAATTGCATGAAACACATTTTGGACAATATTGTTTACAATCTGGATCTTTGTTACAACGCCCAAGCCCAAGTGGATTTTCTGCTGCTTCAGAATTCATGATCATATCTGCAAGCAAATATGTAAGAACAATGCTATAAGTAACAAATACGAAGTAAGCTAAAACAATTTAATTTGAGGGAAAAATTAAAATAATTTTAAAAATTTGGATAATGGGATTGAGTGGTGAAACATAGAATGAAAATAGAGTATGATTTTGTAACCTGAAGAAATGATGAAAAAAGCCAATAAGAATGCCAAAGTGAGAGAAGATTTTCTTGAAGTCTCCATCTTGGTATAGAACTTCATCTTTAACCTATGTTTATATAGAAAATGAAAGCTTATAGAATGTTGAACACTTTGAATTTTAAAATCATTAATTAATTATAAATATAAATCAATGATAAAATTAATAATTAAATGTATTGATCAAATGTAGTTTAGTTTAAAAGTTAATGTATTCTCATTAAATATATATGAATTTTCAGACAGTTTTATTAAATAACTATTACTTCCTTTTGTTTTTTTAAGAGTTGTTTAATGTTTTATTAACAATACATCTTCTTGATTTTAATAAAATATTTATAAGACCTTTTCTTTTATTTTTTTTTTTAAATTACAATAAATACATATATGTAACTAATATTTTTTTCTTTCTTATATAATAAATATGTTTTTACCGTAAAAAAATTATTTAATAGTAACTAATCTTATAGAAAAAAAAGACAAAATTAGATACTATTTTGTAAATTAAAAAATTATTGATATTTAAAATAGTTTTTATTATTAATAAAATTTTATAAAATAGTTTCTAAATTAATATTTAACATTAACTACTAAGATTTTAGCTACTAAATATTTATATTTTAAACTAGTCTTTAATTTAAAATTTAAAATTAATTTAAAATATAAAGTAATTAGTAGCTAATGATTGATACTAATTTAGAAACTATTTTACAAATTTATTAGTAATAGAAATTATTTTAGATATCAATAATTTTTTTAGTTTGCCAAATAGTATATAACTTAGTCACTATACTATCTAATCATTATTTTTCTCTAAATTAGTTGCTATCAAATGATTTTTTTTAGTGTTTGAAATTAAAATTATTATTTTTCATTTACATTTTTTAAAATATTAAGATAATATATATTTTTCCAATAATACCCTTATTTTTATTTTTATTATTTTGAAGAAGTCTGAAAGAGATATAATAAATAATTTATTTAATATTTTATTGAAAATAAAATAATTAAATGATTATTTTAGTAAAAAACAACTTTGAAAAGACTATTATTTAGGAAGAGAATAGGGAAGATTAGTGAAAAAGGTTACGTAAAAAGAAATTATTGTTATTTTGAATTTTGAAAAAAAAAGTTACACGAATCTTTTTTCAAAAGTCTAACAATTAAAAAAGATATAGAGAAAGTATTAAAGAAAATGTAACTATTGATTAAAAAATTGAAGTGGCAATGTATATAATGTTTAAATAAACATTGGTTATTATCTTTATTAAATATATTACATTAAATATTCGTAAGCATCTCATTTTATCTGTTTTATCATTAATTTATACATTTAATATAAATTAATATTAATTAACTTTTTATTCTGTGTTAACTCCAAATACTAGTTTTTTTTAACCTGTAACCTCCCAAAATATATATATATATATATATATTTGTTACACCCCCACTTACTCTACTTTCCTACACTTACATATGATATACATCTACTTACACATACACATCTACATCCCACCCACCATCCACACACATACACCCTCAAAGTAATTCAATATAATATTTTTTTATAACATTCACATTTAGTAAATTATATTAGAGACTAATGTCATATCCATTTCATGAGTATACCAATTTTTGTTAAGTAAATCCTGGTACAAAATATATATTAATAAGTGTAGTAATTTAATAATATTTATAAAAAAATAGATATTTATGAATTTTAATTAATAAAATAGTTATAATTTAATTTTTAATTTTGGAATTTATATTTTTTTATTATAAGAGGAATGTGAATAATTTATTCTCAAATTTATATTAATTTCAGGTTTTTAGAGGAAGATGGAGATAAAAGGGTTAAAGAAGAATACACAAGATAAAAAGACAAAGTTGAAATATTGGAAACTCACTCAAACTTACCTAAGCAAGATCACTCCATAGGAACTCGCCCAAACAAGTTCATTCCAGTGAAGTTAGGTTTTCTCGTCAAACTCGCTTAAGCGAGATGTCACTTAGTCCAAACTCAACTAGGTTAATTAAAAAGCATGAAGTATAACCCTAGATACCATTGGGAGAATAGAGAGAGATAGAAAACTGTACCGGTATCGAATGAGCCAGTCTCGGCCTCGGTGACCAACTGACCGAGTCGAATAACATATAAAGACACGCCACGAAAGTTACAACGATACTTAATGAGTCATAATTAGTATTCGGAAATAAGCGGGAAATATATCCGACGAATCAATCATAAAATGATTAACTGAAAGATGCACATCCATATTAATTAGGGACCACGACGCATGTCAGTTAATAACTGATATCTGACCCATCATGGAAAAGGCCCATAACCAATGCTAAAAATAAAACCCTCTCCAAAGGATAATGTACGTTTTTGCCATATACCAGAATACACAATATTTACTTGAGCGTTGGAGTACCTTTTGCAGGTCACCCCCAACCAAGTGTCAGCATTTGAGGATGGAGGCTTAAAGGAAGCAACTAGAGAATTATCGACACCTACACGTCAATAATTGTACTCCCAGTCATAGGTACTATCTATGTCTTCTTTTCTTGTTTTCCATGCTTGTAATGACCAACATGAATGGTTAATTCTTCCCTTTTGATTGGGAGTAATTTGTTCAAACTCTTATGTATTGAGGTGATATTTATCTATAATATTCAATTCTTTATCGATGATTGATATTATCATTTTATTCTCAAAGCTTGAATTATTCATGATTTTGATCCTTAAATTGACTAGAAAGTACTTTTAAGCATCTAACCTAAATGGTAATGCTTAACATATTTGAATGTTAGGAATATATTTGAAATGTTAATTGTTTTATAACATTTATTCGTAATGATAAATATCTTTTATAAATATGCGAGGAATCGATATTTTGGAAACTTTCTTAATAATTTTGTATGCGAAGAATCGATATGAATGATTTTTATATTTGAAAAACACAAATGAGTGAGACGGATGAACCCTAATCCCAATTTTTCTAATTGACTCATACAAATAATTTAATTTACTTTATTTAATTTCTTCCAAATTCACGATACAAACAACCTTTCAACAAACTTTAACATATTGTCTTATATTTAATAAAGATTATACTTGAAATTTTAAAACTATCCCTTATAGATTCAATCATACTTATAAATAAATTATTATTATTACTTCTAACTCGATACATTTTTGTCTTAAAATAATTATCATATACGCAATAATAGTATAAGAATTTTTCTCAATTTCTCACACCTGATATTTTAATATACATTATTTGAATTATTAGTGAAGTTAGGGAATATTTTTCCTTAATAAGTTCATGTAGTCAATATTCACATGTCTCAATCATTATATTATCTCATTATATATAACTGTTGAACTGGTCATTCAATAGGTGTACGTTGTAAACTCCAAAAACTAATATTGATACATGAGAGGAAGGTCTGATGACTGGATTTGGTATTGGAGACTATATATGACAAATAGATAACCTCAAACTTATTGTATAGATTCAAACATAACATATATCAAATGCTTTATTTTATTTAATTCATTCTTTACCATAAAGAAATACTAAACATAACATTTATTTCATTTATAAGATACAAGTACAACTTTTCCTTTAAATACTATAAAATTGCAAAACTTCATTGTCCTCATTCTGAGTCTTGGTGATTGGATGTGAAGAAGACCTATTACTCAATTTGTGGGTGGATGGGTGTGAACATTATCCAAAAAAGAAGGTTTTGAACATTGACATAATGAATCAATACATATGCAACCACATTTATCAGCACAAGGACGATATTGACAATCTGCATCACTACTACAGTGCAAATGCACAATAGGTCCCCTTGCTTCGGATTTCATACACATATCTGCATCAACAAGTAATAACTAATTAGCACTTTTTTCAAAATAACATTTGTATACAAAAATCACCACATATTTTTATTTTTTATTTTTTTTATTAATAATAAAAATAAATAAATAAGAACCACTTCAGGGATAGTTCAACCCTTATACACAGTACCTAACTACCGATTTCTGTCTAAAGCCTCCCAAACTAACTAAAACTTACCTTGTCCTTGTTACATCTAACACACTCAAGTGATTAACCCTTATATGTAATGAGAGGGATGAAGAAAAATATACATAGAAACTATATTATGTAAGGGTAAGAGAAAATGGTAAATGTTATATTTTGGTGCTTTAAGATTGTATCAAGAAATTATTGCTGAAAAATGAGACATGGTTTCTAACCTGATGCAATGATGAAGAAAGCCAATAAAAATGTCAACAAAGTAACAGTAGGTTTTCTTGTATCCATTTTGTTGCAAAAGATGATATTCAAATGAACACTTATATAAGAAAAGGGTGACACTATCTTAAGCATTTTGTTCTAAAAGTCAAATTGCATTAATTAATTTATTAATTATAAATAAAAACATTAATTTTTTGTCTTGGACAAATGTCAGTTTCCTTTACCAACTTTCTTATATAGAGTTGACTATCAAATTATATCTTTTAATTTTAATTTAAATAAAACGTAAAAATTAAAATGAATAGTTTAATTTGACAATATGATAAAAAAAATATGATCCATTACAAAAAGAATCATTAAATAAAAATCAGTTTTAGAAAAAAAATAATAATTAGTTGTTACAGTAATTAAATTAGAGACTATTTTAAAGACTAAAAAAATTATTGATTTCTAAATTAGTTTATATTATTGATAAATATTTTTTAAATTGTTATGTAATTAGGTATCAAGATTTTAACTATCAAAATTTACACACTTAATTTAGTCTCTCTCCCAACTTCTCTTCTCTCCTTTCTCTCCTAATTTCCTCTTTCAATTTTCATCTATTTTAAATTTGATTGCACTATGATTTAGCTGAGAAGTTAAGGAACATTCTTATCCGAACAAATTATCAAACAAAGTTCAAGTTAGTATTAAATCTGATTGCACCATGATTTGCTATAAAAATAATTTATTCTCTTTATTAGTATTTAATCGTCAATCTTAATGAGGTCAATTGAGAAAAGTAGTCCTCTCAAGTTATTCTACTAGATACTGACTGAATTTATGGTCTGTTTGGATAACTTGTATTGTATGAAATTGATGACATACATTTGAGATAATGTATGAGTTATTGTTTGATGATACATTGAGTATGAAGAAAATATGTTTAACCGAGATCATCTAACTTTTATCCCAATCTAAGTCATATGTACTAAGATATCAGATGGTGAGAAATTAATAGAGAAATTCATACACACCGTGACATATGAGATGCACGACTTGGATTATATTAAATTTACCATGATCCTTCATCTTAAATTCATTGATAATCTAAGTTTTTTAACATTAGATGAAGTATTAATCTTTGGTAAGACTTACTTATTATGGATAATTTTTTTAAAACTTAAAATCCTCGATTATTCATTTAATGTTAATTGCATATTGATTTCCCCCTTTAGTAAATATACGTAATCATTACTAAAGAGAAAAACATATGGTCAATTATCATAATCAATAACGGTATTAAAAAAATTCACAAAAGTAAAGCTTTTATATTTAGACGGTAAGTTTTTTTTATTGTTCTAAAAATAAAATATATCAATACTTATTTGTACTTAATATTTACCCTTAATAATAATGACATTATTATTATTATTTTGTATATGAAAATATAAAATTAAGAAAAACTATGAGAAAAATATATATTTATTTACATCCAAAGAAAAATAATAAATATTAACATTAATATATATATATATATATTAAATAAACATAAAAGATTAAATATTTAGAAACACTCAATCAATTAATGATAATTATTAAATAAAATTTAATTTCTCAGTCAATTAATGATAATTATTAAATAAAATTTAATTGCTCAGTCAATTAATGATAATTATTAAATAAAATTTAATGAAATTAGGAACACCCTACTAAATAAATATGATTATAAAGTAATCAAATAAATAAAATAACCAAATATAATTATAAAATTAATAAATAAATAAATAAGCTGAGATTAGAGACATTAAAGAAAGATAATTATAAAATAAATAAATAAATATACCTAAACAAAGATAATTATACAATCAATAAAAATAAATATAATAAAATTGGAGACACATCACTCAACAAAAAATAGTTATAAAATGAGTAAATAATATGA
>Ga0123342_1008330_pt1 | contig 13119 bp, 9 predicted proteins | sample Turbeawhitnodule_FD_89960 | JGI IMG/M metagenome (GOLD analysis project Ga0123342, IMG submission 89960) | Root nodule microbial communities of legume samples collected from Mexico - Turtle bean Mexico white nodule | ecosystem: Host-associated > Plants > Roots > Nodule | place: Mexico: Nepantla...
TGAATGAGGGAGTACTTCTTCTCGCACTTTTATCGTACACATTTATTTATTGATTTTACATTGAGGACAATGTGTGATTTAAGTGTGGGGGAGGAGAATCATAGTTTAGGATTTATCTTTTGTGTTTTTTTGTTTGAATTTCTTTTTGCTTCTGTTAAAATAAATCAGCTTTTTATGATGGTCTAATGGTTGACATGTTTTATAATTCTTGAAAATCTTGGCTTCTTGATATTTTTGTTTGGATTTTCTTAAAAATTGATAAATAAGTTATTATGAGAAATTTTGGGTTGAATCTTTTGATAAATTGTCCCTAGTGAGTTTTTGAGCCTTAATTAATATATCATTTAATTTATTTATTTTTAGTGTGTTTTCACTCATGTTTGCTTATACTCTAGAACTTAGCTTGATTCTTTGTTTCACAACTGTGATTTACGTGCATGAACTGATATGATAGAGACATTCTTTGTGTAAATTAACCCACTAGCCATATTAGCCTACCTTTATGATAATCAATTTGTTAGCCCCTGAGCCTATAGCCTTTTTCTTGTTTTTAACCCTCATTACAAGACTCAAAACAGAAAAACAATGATTGTCCCTACCTTAGAAGATAAAGGAGCTTTGAAATTATTTGGGAATAGGTTTTTGAATAAGTGTAGAGGTGTATCTCATTTTCATAATTTACCTCTTCAGTTTTAAAGAAAACAAAAAAAAAAGAAAATGGATAGAAAAACAAAGGAATACAACAAGAAAAAGAAAAGCAAAGCAAAAAAGAAAATAAGAGTGGATCCTCTAATACATTGGATTGACTGTCTATTATATGAAAAAAATGATATCTTGAAATAAAAAGAGGAGTTGAATTGTCATAATACTTATACTTGTTTTTAGACCTATCGTCCATTGCTCCTTTGTTTTTCTATGGTTTTTAAGCCTATTTTCCCACTTTTACCTACCTTTACCTTAGCCTCATTATATCCCTTATGAAGACCTCTTGATCTTTGATTGCATGTTTTTTTCTATTGTTGTGAATATTAGAGTCTTGTTAAGCATATGGTAGTGTTTGTTTGCATGAGTGTTGAGTGTAAATACAAACCCTAAACACTTGAGAGTTGGAGAGTGTCCAATGAAGTTTTGTCAATTTTGATTCAACCTTTGATTTTAATTACCTGCTTGTATATTAAAATATAAGAATTTCCATTCACATTTTTCTTGATTCCTTGATTTCTTAAAATTATATATTGTCTTTCATTATGAATTCTTAGAATTTTCTATTTTGTTATTTGCATTGTTTTTCTTTTCTTTTTAAACCTTAGAGTATTTTGCCCAGGAGTGCAAAAGGATAAGTGTGGTGGTATTTGATGAGCATATATTTATTTACACTCAATAACTTTAATCATGGATTATTGAACTATAATAATAAATAAATTCGTTATTTTAATTAATATTCATATAATTGGGTTTATTTGGGCCTTAACTATTATCTTTGGTAATTTTGTGTTTTTAGGGTAAATGATTTGAAGCATCTACCTTTGTGAATGAGTCAAATATGTAAAAGTCCAAGTTGCTTCTTTGAATCAAAACAGAAAACAAATTTTGAGGAGAAGAAAGAGAAAAATAAAATCTATAATGTCTCAAAAACAGAATTGGAAGCAAATCTTCTGCAAAATACAAGAATTCTGGAAAGATGGAAACTTGAAAACTATTAACAAAATATAAACTGCAATATTTTCCCAATATCCTTGGAGCAGAAAAGTCTATAAAAGGACACAAGCATCAAGGAGAAAGGGGAGAGCTTCATAGGGTTTTCTTAGTTTATTTTTCTCTTAGTAATTCTTTTGTTTTGCCTCCGCATGGAAGGCTAAACCTTTTTTGTTGATTCCTTTGTAATTTTCCATTGAGTTCCGAGGTTTTGTTCAATAAAAGTTTTGATTTTTAATTCTCTATAGAAGTTGTTTTTATTGTCTAATCTCCTGGAAAACTGGTTTTTGTGAGAGGTTGTAACGCATGATTGAGAGTCTTCCTTATCTTAAACTTTGGTTTCTTAGTTAGTTCGCATTGTTCTTATTAATTTCTTGGGCGCATGATTCAAGAGAGAGGAGGTAAGCATTCCCATGGAGTATACGCATGGAACAAAGTGGGTATTGATTAAACCAGTAGACGTATATTTTACTGGTGAGTTTCAGTTGAATAGATTGGCGCATGTTCAATCTGGTTTAACTCTGTTGGAGGATTGAGAAAAGATTAATCTTTAGAGAACCTGTGAAGAATTCAATGGTGGAAGAACTTGGAGATCAACTTCTTTTTATTTTCTATTTCAATCTCTTTTATATTTTCTGCATAACTATCTTACCCCTTTTTTATTATTATTGTTATTACTAACTTTTCATTACTTGTAGATAGATTTTGAATTCGGTTAACTGAATCACTATTGGATTTGTTGGGAGACGACTTGGGGTCATCTGGCCACAATTATACTATCATCTCTCTAGTGTTAGACAAGTCTACGCTAGATTCGTATTAATTTGACAGCAAAACGACAGTTATCAATGTGCATATCCACAACTAAATGTAGGTCGAGGATATGTATAGATTTGCATAAAGCTGAGTTTTGACTCCAAGATTTGGTTGTCGAGTTTTGCTAAAGAAGACAAGGGAGATTTACCTCTAGAAATTATAAGTATATAACTAAGTATGAAAACTAAGTAAGCAGTGTGTAATTGATATATATTTATAAACATTTTTTAGTTTGGACTGAAAGATTATAAAAATATTTAAAATAAATAAGAAATACTATTAATTATTAAATATTTATCATTTAATCAATTATTATTATATAAATATTCAAGCTATACGATTACATCTAATTTAAATGAGTTATATTTTTTAATTTATTATTGTATATCTTAGATATGGTCACAAAAAATAATAATGTTGTAATAGAACTTGATGAAATGTTTTTTCTCATCTTCTTAGTCATTTTTAAAATATACCATCTATAAATTGATTATGTGTAAAAAAATTCTAAATTAAAAGTTGTATAAAGAAGTGAATTTCAAATCTAACTCAACTTTATAAAATTGACTGGTTTATAAGGTGAAATTAATAACTATTTATATATTATAAGGTGGGATAACAAATTCGATAAAATATATATAAATATTGAGGAACAGATACAACACTCACACATCGTCGTGTTTGTAGAGTGAGGAATTGTCAACTTCACTATGGAGGAGGTAGGGAAACAAGTGTAACGTAGGTACTTTTGGATGTATGCCAAACTCGCTTCTAGGGTTGGAGATGTCATTATGCGAGCAAGGACGTGTTTGCAGGAAAAAATGCCTCTAGTGTTGAGGATGTAATACTGAATAATACAACAAAAGTATATTAACAATTGCATAGGACATCCACCGGTTTACAATAGCGTTTCTTGTTCAAAATTTCATTTTTTACAACAAATTACAAAAACATTAGCCGTTTCATCAATCTATTGATATCATTTTGGACAATATTTAACATATATATTTAAGGGAAAGAAAAGAAGAGGAAGTTTCCTCTATTTATCAAGATATTAACCATTTTGTACAACAACTCATTCACATAGATTAAACCGGAAAAAAGAAAAAGAAAAAAGAAAGGCTTCAAAAAAACTTGTCGTTTCACCTACAAGATTCAAGAGAAAAAGTTGTTTTTATCAGAAAAAACAAAACGAGCCATTATTCAAGCCGAGGACTCAAGCCCTAACTCCATCGAGTCACCGCTACTTTTCACTTCTATTCTTCTCTTCTTCATTGGAACCATGTGATGAACACGTGAAACCGGTTCAAACCCAAGCCTCAATTCCAAACCAATTTCATTGCCACTTTCGTCGATTCGATCACTCATCTTTGTCTCACCAAATAGGTTACCAGTTTCCACCGACACCACACTCTCACTCTCTTTGCTCTCTCCTTCCAAAATGGCCGCAGCTTCCGACAAGTGGCTCAGTCCCGACTCATGACTTCTAGTCTGCTTCGTCTCCGGTTCAACCGGACCAAACCCGATTCCCTCCGAGCCTTTCGGTTTGATAACTACGTCGCCGCCGGTTCGCTTAACCCGGATTCGACTCTTCCCCTTCTGACTCCTGTTCGCTGAGTTCTCATCTTTCGACACGTGGCGAATGTCGTAGGCCTTCAGTGGCGGCGCCCGCCCATTAGCCGCCACCTCGGATGTGATTGGTGTGACGGACTCGCCTCTCAAAACGGCTTCCACGGCGGCTTGACAAAGCTGCCAGCTCCCCGACCATAACAAACCCACCGACCCGTAAATCGGGTTCACAATTCGACCACATGCCTCGTACAACAAGGAACGAAAAATCGCTGCAGACAAAAAACAAACACCAAAACCAAAATCAATTACACGTTTCAAAATGGAAAACGATGCTTTTGAAATACCTGCATGCAACATGATTTGTGGTTAAACTTTTTTTTTTCTTTAGCTCTTTAAAAGGAATTTCAATTAAAATTTACTTTAATTCTGCTAAATATATATTAACTTTATCAAACGAGCCTTTATCGTGTTGTGTCTCCGAATTAACCCAAAAAAATAGAAAATCAAATGAAAATTAAAGAAAAAGCGAAGTGTAAATTTAACCATTACTGACAAAATTTCCTTTCTTAAAAAGAAAAAAAAATCAAGAGACGAAGCTGTTGTGTTAAGACAACTGCATGTAAGGTTTTTCTTTACGTTTCTTAGATAAACTGTTTGGAAACTTCTATCAGCCGGATTTGGTGAAGAAACACTCTAATTCCCACAAAAAGTTTGTAGCAAAATTAGATTTGGGTTTTGCTCGAAAGAACTTAAACATGCAACAGAGGAAATTAAAGAATTGAAAAAGCGATTCCAAATTCCAAATTCGAACCTGGTCGAAGGTGTTGAGGGCCAGCGTTGATGAGATTCAAGAGACCAGCACGACCATAGAACTTAGCAAGAAAAACTGTGGCATTGGCCTGCGATTCTGGGTTCTTGATCCATTCCAAACACGGCCTTATGCTACAATCTTCACTGCATCCTTTTCGCAACACACGACAACCGTTACAACTCATTCGCATTTTCTCACAACCCTAGTTTCTTTTTGATAAACCCCAATTGAAGTTTCCAAGAACAATTCAGGAGAAAAAAAGTGAGAGAAAATTGGAAAATATTTTGATTGGAATTGGAATGGTGAGAGAAAGAGGGAACTTTATAGTGTTGGTGTTCCGGCGCTGCTGGGTTTCTCACATGTTGTGGGTTTCTAAAGAATTGTTTTTTCTTTTCTTTTATTATTATTATTTTTTGTTATCATTTATTATTTTTCCTAACATGACATAAGATGAAAATGGTTTTGAGGTTTTTATTTAATTTCCACATTGAAGGAGGTGGTGGAACTTCGGACCACTTTCTAGTTTGAAGCGAAGAGTAATGATTCTATTTTTTTTCCATTCATTTAGGGCGACCGCACCCACTCTCACCTCTCGCGCGTGCCCTACACTTCCTGCCCACGTGGCTCACCTCAGTGGCGTGGAACATCAAGCGCATGCCACCCCATGATCATCCATATTACACAAGATTTTTTCATAAAAAAAATAGAATGTCTTTGTTTTCTTTTGAAAAAACCAAATATTTATTTATTATTTTAATTCTAACTTATCTGTGACTAAGATTATAATTAACGGTGTTAATATCTCTACGAAAGAAATAATTATATTTTGTTATGAAAAAAAATCTTTGAAAACTTTTATAAATAATACTGCAAATATTATTATTGTATATGTTGTTTTTAACTTCTAACAAATTCGTAAAAGAATATAAAATAAATTCATGTAAAATTATAAGTCATTGATAAAAAAATATTTCTTGCAATATATCATGATTTTTTCTTTTATAATTAAATATAAATAGGTTTTATTAATCAAAGATTTAAATAAGTTTTAAAGCCAACTAAAATTAGTTAATTTCAATTCTTTAATGTAGAAATATATATATATATATATATATATATATATATATATATAAAACCTTTTACACAAGTATAATAGAAAGTGTAATAAAACTTGATTTTATATTGTTTCACTAAATATTAGTTTAGTTCATTTTGTTTAAATTTTTTTAAAAGATTTTACTATTGATAATACGAATATTTTTATGATTAATTATTATTCATATACGTATACCCTTTCGATTATCTCTCTTATCTTTTTAGATTAAAAATATAAGTACATTTTAACATTGAGTTACTTCTAACTTTTATAAGTATTATACTAGTGCAACTTAAATGTTTGTTAACTATATGTTGGTAAATCATCCTTTATTATGCTTAAACACTTAAATAAAATCATTAATCTTCAAAATTTAATATTATTTATTATGATTAAAACACTTGGGATTAATGTGTCATATTAATACTGTACTAAATAGTTAAGACTAGAAGGTGAAAAGTAGAGTTTTTAAGTGAAACAAGTTTAAAATGAATTAATACAATAATATACATATTTTCCTCATTTGTCTTTAATCTTTGAAACTAACTTTGAATTATAGTTCTTCTATTTGTGAAAAACACAATATTGAAACACTATTTTGTTTATAGTCAAACTTTGTGTTTAATACTTTTATTGAAATTACAAAAAGATTTTTAAAATCCTTCAAAAAAAAAAATCTCATTCTTTATGTTTTCTCTTATTTTACATTAATTCTATTAGTTTCATGTGTATATATTGTAAAATCCTACCTATACACATTCTTAATATTATCAATGATATTGACATCCATTTGAGTCCCTTTTACCATAATGTTGTCGAAGGAAATCCCCATGATATATCAAAACAACTTCAAATTACATATGAATTCTCAATTATACTTCTAACATGAACCATGTTTAGAAAAAGGTATGGAAACTCAATGTCCTATAGATATATGTTTTAACCCCTTGTCCACCTTACTACAAAGGATTAGGAACTTAATAAGTCAAATTGCAGCTAAAATCAAAGTAAAATCGGTGCACTATAGTTCCAAACAAGGATCAATAAAAAAAATGCCAAAATGTGGTCTATCCCACTTGGTTTGAAACTTTTATTCTACACACTCTCCTACTCTAGTTTTTGTCCATAATGAGGTTTCTCCTAGGGTTGGCCATCCAAGTGAGGCCTAAAAAGGGTCCCAATTGAGGCTCGTACGTGTCTCTACAAAAGTTCCCCAAAATGAAATAAGAAATTAATTACTCCTATACATTATCCACAAAATATATAAAACTAGAAAAAATGAAAAGAAGTCCTAATATTCTACACTCCAAAGGAGGAAAGTCTTTTTCTTAGATCTTCTTCTTCAATCTTCCTAGTCATGAACCTTGTCGAAGACCCAATGTGAACTATTTCATATGGTCCTTCATCATATAAGCTAACACATATTACACAACATATATATTTATTCTACGTAGCTGTGAATGTTTGTTGCTTTTATATGCTAAGAATACATGTTTAAGAACAAGTCACATCAATGATCCTTAGATAAGGAGTTAATTTTTTATTTTTTTTAAATCCCTAACACTAGCATTGTTACTTGTGGAAAGACTATATATGTTTCATACAACTCTACGCTTTAAGCAAAATGAAGCAAAGACACATTGTTCAAGAAGAGATAAGTACATTTAGATATCGGGATGTTATGTAAAGAAGAAAAGAACAATTCATGTTGCAATGGATTACATTTAATGCATCCTTCACAGTCAAACTCATCCGATGCAATGACAACATTCAAGTGCGTTGAAACTAAATGGCCACAAATAATTTTGCAATGGCTACATTCTTCAGTGTCTACACAAAGTCATTCCTCAAAAAGAAGAATAAGCTTGATAAAGTAGCATAGCGCTGAAACTTTTTCAAAATTCTTCATGCCTCCAAAAACCTTCATAGAGAAAAATGTGAGTGTTATCGTAACAAACCAAAATAATGCTCAAACCTCATATATGTTGAAAGATGTTATTCCTCTCTAGAGGGTGACCTAATGATCAGTTTTACCACTAATAAGATGTTTACCTTTCTTAACTAGGAGTGGTACAATTTAAAGAATACTCGATTTTAGCCAAAGAGTGGTTGATTCCAAAGAATACTCATAGGATTGGTAGGAATGACTACGTTCCCAAACAATACTAAAGGACTTATTCAGGATTGACTATGTTGCCAAAAATATACTTAAGGGATTAGCCAGAAGTGACTATGTTCCTAAATAATACTCAATGGGTTATCCAAAAGTGACTACGAGCCCAAAGAGTACTCACATTGTACTTCACAACATTAGTCTGTTTAGTGGAATTCAATTTGTTGATTGAGAACTAGATGTAGTCTATTGAGTCAAACAACCAATCTAAAATTTTTGTGCATTTCTCTTCCACTTTATCTTCCATGTTATTATAGTCTATACAAATTTAAGAGGGAGAGTCATTGTAAAAACGGTTACAAGTACGGTCATACTCCCATACCACGTACAATCATACCAATCAACTACACATACAAGTAAGGATAAACTAATTTAATTTATAACATTATACATATGATACATATATAACATATACACATATATAACTCATCAAGAAGACATAAGGCAAGTTACACCAATACATTATTCCAGAATGAACTTATTCCTCACAACATCTCCAATGAACAATATATATTGAAATATTGTCACAAAATATGAGAATTCTTACACTACAAAAAAATCATTAATTAAAGACTAATGTTAGAGACAAAAAAATAACTCGTTACTATATTAACTAAATAAGATAATATTTTAGAGACTAAAAAAATTATTAGTATCTAAAATAGTATCTATTATTAATAAATACTTTCTAAATTGGTATCTAATTAATTACCAAAATTTTAACTAAAAAAATTGTGAAGTATATTAAAATTAATTTTTATCTAAAATTAATTTCTATTTGATGATTTTCTTATAGTGTTAATCCAAATTCAAAAATCTTCTTAACTTTTCACCGTCATAATTCTTAAATATTTACTAATTTTAAAGACATAATTGGATATGACTTCACATCATAAACTTTTTTTTTCTTTTATTATTAGCAAAAATACATACGCTTTCGTACATGTATATTCATATTTTTGTTGCATTAAAAAATATATAATTTTATTATTTTTATGATTAATTAGTTTAAAAAATAGAAAAATAATACAGTTTAAAATGTGTATATACATATAACTTTATAAAAAATAGTTTTAAAATAAAATAAAAAAACTATTTTAATCAATTTAATATTTTAATCATTTTAAAATAAAAAGAAGCTATTTTAATCATTTTAAAATAAAAAGAAGCTATTCAATTATTTAAATTGTTAAATAAATAAATAAATTATTTTTTGTTTATTAAAGAGTAAAATTGTTGAATTAAAAATTTGGCACGTACGTTATCAAATACTGTATCCTCTTTGTATGATGATATAAATAATATTACATAATAACAAAAATAATATTAAAGAAATAAATAAAGTTACTAATAATAAATAAAATAATCTTACTTTATATATTTTTTACCATTTTATATCTCGTTTATGTAATCTAAATTTTCACTTATTTAAATTCTCTTTTTTACCTTTTTACTTTCTGTCTCCGCGTCTAAATAAAGCCTACGTGTCACTTATTTTATCCCATTTTGATATATTTTAAGAACTACTAACTTTTTAATTTTATTTTTACCGTCTTCTCTAAGCTTCAATTCAATAAAAAATTAAAGATGAATTTAATATTAGTCAAATAATAATAACATATTTATAAATAACCGCAAAATATATTTGTTATCCGATGTTCTATTCACAATTTTCTTTGACTTTTAACAAATAAAAAATATTTTTTTTAAAGGATTTAAATTCACTTTTGATTTCTAAAATTTTACAAACATGTAATCTTGATGCTCTAAATTTTAATTTTTTAAAATTAAACAGTTTTGATTTTCTCAAATTATTTATGAAAAATGTCTCATAATAATAACACCAATTCTTTATTTATATTACTAAAAATAATCAGAAAATAGAAACCAAATAATTAGTTACAATAGTAATCAAATTAGACACCATTTTAGAAACTAAAAAAAATTGGTTTCTAAATTAGTTTATATGATGGTTAAATAGTTTCTAAATTGATATCTAATTAGCAACCAAGGTTTTAACTACCAATTATTTAGTTTCTAAATTTGGTAGAAAAACATTGGTTGTTAATTTGATATCAATTTAAAAATTATTTAACAATTATAGAAACTAAATTAGAAATTTTTTTTTTAATTTTTAAAATGGTCTCTAATTTAGTTACTATTGTAACTAATTATTTTTTATCTAAAAAATGATTTTTATTTCATGATTTTCTTGTAGTGTATAAAATATTAATAAGATATTTAACTATGAAATTTAATATATGTAGTCCCAAGTAATATGTTAATATTTTTTACTAACTTCAATTATTGATAAAATAATTTTTTTAGTCTGATACAATCTTATCATCACTTAATTAAAAATTATCAAATTAAGTGAAGTTGTGTTAAAGTGTTTTATTAATTAAATTTTAACTAAAATTGTGTTTAGTCGATTTATTTATTTTAATAACTTTTTAAAAAATATTTATGTTAATAAATAAAAAATAAAACTGTATCATATTAATAAAAAATCTGAAAAAAAACAACCTTGTACTTATAGAGATACAATTTTGTAAAAATAAAGATTTAACAGTGTTGGAAGAGGAAGTGAATTTAGAGTTTACGAAGGACATGAGTAGCAGTACCGTAATACATACGGAATCTCTCCTTAGATGTCCAAAGTACAGTTTGTTTGTTTGCGTGTGCGAAAGGCGCAGTGACAGAGAAACAGACACCGGGGCGCGTAGATTAAGGAATCAACCTGCCACGGAAACACAAAGAAACGGAAGAGCGAACGGTAAAATCTCATGGTGTCAGGTTATGCATGCAAAAGGCTACAAATTTTGAGGACCCAAATTGGAGCGCGTGGCGTGCACGCAGAGAGAACCAGTGCGGTCGAATCGCCACATATTGGGGGTAAAGGGTCCACTCTGCACTGGTTTTTGAACGTTAAAAAAAAAGCTCCTGGTTTTCGGGAGCCAAAACCGGTTTCTCATAAAACCGGAACCGGTTTCCGGGTTTGGGCTTGGGACTGTGGGCGCATAACAGTGAAGAGACACCAACCCAATGAGCCAATGGTTTTGCTCTAATAATCTACTACTACACAAGAAACTGTTTATATTTATATTTAGTATAAAGTAAGAAGAAACCGTTATAACAACTATAAAGAGGTGATTAAGATGAGTTTACGTTTTATTATGTGAACAAAAAAAAGTGCAAATAAAATTTAAATTACTTGATTAATAATAATAATAATTTATTTTCTACTTAGGGTTAGTGTGAATAACAATAAGTTTATCAACTTCTTAAATAATTTAAATGAAATAATTTCACTAGACATACCACTTTTTTTAAATAACAGAGAGAATAATTAATTTGATAATATAAGAAATAATTCCGTTAATTTAAATTTTGTAAATGACTAATTTTATAATATTTTATAGAATAATGTTTTATATGGTAGATAGTTCCATACAATTTAAGAATCAAGATTAATGATAATTTAAACATTTTTTTTTTCTTTTTCAATCTTCAGTAACTTTAAAGATAAAATATTGATAAAAGTCGAAATTATAAAAAGATTAATACTTTAAAAATTGGTATTAATAATATCATCTTTAACAGACTTAAGATTTAAAATAATATACTATAATTATAATAATAAAAATAACAAAAAGAATGAATTAAGTCAATATTCATATTTATCACTTAAATATATTTTTTTTTACCTTTTACAAAACTGGAAGCTTTTTCTAATTTCTGTTTCTTCTACCTCTGTCTTTTCCATTTTGTTCCAAACTACCAAATTTAGTGTAATGGTTTTATTACATTCCTCTGTATTTCATGTTAAATCAAATTTAAAGCATTTTTTTGGGGTGGTGTGTTGGTAAAACATTTTCATTTTCATTGAATGGAAAAGCAGCAATTTATTGCTCTCATGTTCACTGCCTTGAAAAGTGAAAAATCACTTAAGAAAGTATATCAAACATGCATTATATAGATTAAGAAAATAATAACTTCAATATAGCAAATACTATTTTAAGAGGTTTTATTTGTTTTAAAGATAAAGAAAAGTAACTTAACAATAGAGTTGTATGATTGAAACTGATCTGACTCAGTTTTATTTTTTTTATTTTTTTATTTATTTTAGGTGTTTAAAAGAATTTAGTTTTTTCCCTTAACTACTATTCTTGCTGTTTATCTGTTTGCCTTGACTCTAACGACAAGTTATAACTCCATCTGTCTCTGTTGGAATTTGATCTTCCCTTTATTGTGTTGGAATGCGGTTCCGTTGAAACAGAGGGGACCCTACCTGTTGATTGCACTCCGACGATCAAGTCAGTACAAGGTTTATAAGAATCAAGAAATAACAAGTTTTAGTCTTAGAAACAACATACCTTAACCTGGGGTCTCAAGCCCCTTTTATAACTTACCTCTTGTAACAACATCTTTCTATCTTTTGGTACTGCAACATAACAAAATCTTTCCTCAAGGGAGTGCATAAAATAATAACAGAATAACCACCAAGGTACCAACTCATGTACCAGCATCAGGGGTCCAGTCTGTTTACGTAGGCACCCTCAACATGGTGCCACGCTCCTTTACATCATACATGCAACCTAACCTTTACGTGCCTTAACACATATGGGCTTAGGTTTTCAAAGAGAGCATTTTACTTGAACTAGACCCTATGCACACTATGTTGAACCAAGTGGTGTTCAAACTTTGAAGAATCCAAACCCTTTGAAGGATGTTGAAGCCTTGGCTGTGCTTGGTGTTGCTGTGCTGGTTTAGTATAGTTCTAGGGTAGTTTGAGTATTGTAATCCACCCCTTGATCGAATCTAAAGCAAAAGCATCTCAATCTTTGTGAAAGTAAAATGTTTTCAAACTAAGTTAAAACAACCGATTGTTTTGTCGAAACAACTGATTGTTCATACTTAGATGTTTTGAGAAAAAGATTGAAAATTGTTTTTCAA